>JACCDN010134937.1_pt1 | contig 29194 bp, 25 predicted proteins | sample 7441691 | NCBI WGS metagenome assembly JACCDN01 (sample SAMN15323439, study PRJNA562643) | freshwater metagenome | isolation source: river surface water | place: USA:Blue River Watershed | collected 2017-08-16 | reverse complement strand
TTGGCCAACACGTTTTTGCGCAGCGCTTTGATGGTTTCACGCGCAATGATATTGGCTCCAATGGCCGCTTGAATCGCCACATCAAACATTTGTCGGCTGATGATCTCGCGCATCTTGGCCGCCACCGCACGACCCCGGTACTGGGCCTGCGTGCGGTGCACGATGATGGACAGGGCATCGACTTTTTCAGCGTTCAGCAAAATATCGACCTTGACCACATCAGAAGCCCGGAATTCTTTGAATTCATAGTCCATCGAGGCATAGCCCCGGCTGACCGATTTGAGTTTGTCAAAGAAGTCCAGCACGATCTCGCCCAAAGGCATTTCATAGGTCAGCATCACCTGACGGCCGTGGTAGGCCATGTTGATTTGAACGCCGCGTTTTTGGTTGGCCAGCGTCATCACCGGGCCCACATAGTCTTGCGGCATGTACAAATGCACCGTGACAATGGGCTCGCGAATTTCTTGCATCTTGCCCTGCTCAGGCATCTTGGAGGGGTTCTCCACCATGATGACTTCGCCATCGCCTTTGACCACTTGGTAGACCACGCTGGGGGCCGTGGTGATCAGGTCTTGGTCGAATTCGCGCTCGAGCCGCTCCTGCACGATTTCCATGTGCAACAAGCCCAAAAAGCCGCAGCGAAAACCAAAGCCCAAGGCTTGTGACACTTCGGGCTCATAGTGCAGCGAAGCGTCGTTGAGCTTGAGTTTTTCCAGCGCGTCGCGCAGGGCATCGTATTGGTTGGCTTCGGTCGGATACAGACCGGCGAACACCTGGGGCTGAATTTCTTTGAAACCCGGCAAGGCTTCTGAGGCGGGGCCCAAGTTGTTGGGCAGTTTCTTTTCCAGCGTGACGGTGTCACCCACCTTCGCCGCTTGGAGTTCTTTGATGCCGGCAATGATGTATCCCACTTCACCGGCCCTCAACATCTGGCGTGGCTCGTTGGCGGGGGTGAACACGCCCAAGCTGCCGGCTTCATAAACGGCGTTGCTCGCCATCATGCGAATGCGCTCGTTTTTCAGCAACTGGCCATCGATGACACGCACCAACATGACCACGCCGACATAGCTGTCAAACCAGCTGTCAATGATCATGGCGCGCAAGGGCGCATCAGGGTTGCCTTTGGGCGGTGGAATGCGAGCCACCACGGCTTCAAGAATCTCTTCGATGCCCATGCCCGTTTTGGCCGAACACGGAATGGCGTCTGTAGCGTCAATGCCGATCACGTCTTCGACTTCGCTGCGTGCGTTATCCGGGTCAGCGTTGGGCAAATCCATCTTGTTGAGCACCGGCACCACCTCCACGCCCAAGTCGAGCGCGGTGTAGCAGTTGGCGACGGTTTGGGCTTCAACGCCCTGGCTGGCGTCCACCACCAACAAAGCGCCTTCGCAAGCCGACAAGGACCGCGAGACCTCGTAAGAAAAGTCGACGTGGCCGGGGGTGTCAATCAAGTTGAGGTTGTAGACCTGGCCATCTTTGGCTTTGTAGTGGAGCGCTGCGGTTTGTGCCTTGATGGTGATGCCCCGCTCTTTCTCGATGTCCATCGAGTCGAGCACCTGGGCTTCCATTTCGCGCGCTTCAAGTCCTCCACACCGTTGAATCAAGCGATCGGCCAGCGTGGATTTGCCATGGTCAATGTGAGCAATGATCGAAAAATTTCTGATGTGATTCATCAAGCAACGTCTGCAAGTATTTGTGGATCAAGGATCCGAAAAAGAAAAAAGGGCGCGTCTGGAGTTGACGCGCCCTGAACCAACAATCTATGGCAACTGCGATAGTTGGGACTTCATTGTAGGCAAATTGGCCCACTCGAACAGCCCCAAAAACTCGTTTGACAGGTCGTTGCTGCTTTGCAACATGGTTTTTATCCACAGCTTATTCACAAGACGCATAACATTTCGTTGAACAACTTGTGGGCCATCTGTGGATCAACGGTGGACTCCTCCAAGGAATCTCGCATCGTGAACTCACCCCTGCGCTTTATGCCACCAATGAAGGGTCAAGGCCCCAGATTTTAGCCAAATTCGTTATGAGAGATGGAATAAGTTAGTCAGCGCAAACTTATTAAATCTTTCGAAAAAATCTCAGATTTTTTTCTTCCATCCCCATAAAGACCCTGAATTCAAGCCAATGACCTGCAAATCACCATGGTCACTTGACAAGCCGAAACCTTCACTTTCCGGGGCGAATCAGCACATACTGAGCGCTACTGCCACGGCGAATCAAGACGCTGATGGGACGACTCTTGTCGGCGCGCGACATGATCGCCTCAAACTCTTTCAGCGATGGCACCTCGTTGTTGGCAATGGCCAAGATCACATCGCCTTCGCGGATGCCCGCCCGGGCCGCCGCTTCAGTGGCTGCATCCACCCGAACACCGCCGCGCACCCGCAGCTCTCGCTTTTGAGCGTCCGTTAAATCGCTGACCGCCAAACCCCAAACCTGCGAGGTGTTGCTGTCCGGTGCTTTTTTCTCTGGGGGTGCAGCGGCTACTTTTTCAGCTTCCACCTCGGCCACCGTGATGCTCAGCTCTTTGAAAGTGCCGCGACGGTAAACCGTGATGCTCACTTTGCTGCCCGGCTTGGTGTTGCCCACCGCACGCGGCAAGTCTGCCGGCTTGTCGATCGGCTTGCCATCAAAGCGCGTGATGATGTCGCCGGCTTCCAGACCCGCTTTTTCTGCAGGCGAGCCTTCTTCAATGCCGCGCAGCAACACGCCCTGCGCCTTGCCCAAACCAATGGATTCGGCCACATCTTTCGTCACAGGCGCGATTTCGACGCCGATGCGCCCACGGCTCACGCGGCCGGTGGTGCGCAGTTGATCGCTGACCCGCATGGCTTCGTCCATAGGAATGGCAAACGAGATGCCCATGAAACCACCCGAGCGCGAGTAAATCTGGCTGTTGATGCCCACCACTTCGCCCCGCATATTGATCAAAGGGCCGCCAGAATTGCCGGGGTTGATGGCCACGTCGGTCTGAATGAACGACAGATAGTCACCGGTGTCGCGCTGCTTGGCGCTGACAATGCCGGCTGTCACGGTGTTTTCAAGGCCGAAGGGCGAGCCGATCGCCATCACCCACTCACCCACCCGCAAGCGACCCACATCACCCACTTTGACAGCAGGCAATCCGGTGGCCTGGATTTTCACCACGGCCACATCGGTGCGTTTGTCAGCCCCAACAATGCGCGCCTTGAATTCGCGCTTGTCGGGCAAGGTCACCAACACCTCATCGGCGCCGTCCACAACGTGTGCGTTGGTCATGATGAAGCCGTCTGAGCTCAAAATAAAGCCAGACCCAACGCCTCGGGGTTGGGCTTCCTCTTGAGGTCGGTTTTGCCGCGGTGCTTGGCGCGGCACGTTGGGCATGGGCACACCAAAGAATCGGCGAAAGAGCTCTTGCATCTCTTCATCAGAGCCCCCCGATCGGGCTTCTGCAGGGCGAACTTTTTCAAGGGTTCGAATGTTCACGACCGAGGGCCCCACCTGCTCCACCAGTTCAGTGAAATCTGGCAATCCACGCACTGCAACCGCCGGGCTTTGGGCCAGCGCCACGCCTGAGCCGCCCATGCCCAGCCCACCCACCAAGCCCAACAAGAGCAAGGTCGCCGCTATTTTTTGACTTTTGATTTGCACCATGTGTTCCTCCAGTGGCTCATCTCATGAACAGTTTCGTCAACCCCAATTGGTGTCGACTTGGCCCAATTCAAGCAGTCAGTAAACACCGTCTGCTGACGTCGTACTTTTGGGGCCATTGAACGCTGGCGAATATACCGCGCACCGAAAACCATGCCACAGCACAGGCAAATCGCCTTGCGAAAGCCAGACAAAGCGTTTCAGTGAAATGGCGCCTGTTCGTTGAGGGGTCAGCGCCAAACCCAACGCAGAGCCGGTATCCAGCACCACCTGCAAACTCACTTCCCATTCGTGATCTTGTGGGTCGCGCCACAACCAGAGTTCCCCCGTCCACACCAGCGCACCGGTCTGCCAATGGTCCGCTCGTATGGCCCACAAGGCCGCCAGCAGCAACAAACCCCACGCCGACAGCGCCCAAGGGTGGACCTGGAGAACAGGAAAATGGGGATGCCACAACAGGCCAACGCCCCCCAACAAAGCCAGTGCCAGCATGACCCATCGGCCCCAAACAAAACGCCCCACCGGGAAAACCACAGGTGGGGCGTTGTGCATCAGGTGGGCCTTGCACTCAGGCAGGTCAGAGGCGTTTGAAGACCAAAGACCCGTTGGTGCCGCCAAAACCGAAATTGTTTTTCAGCGCTACGTCGATTTTTATGTCGCGCGCCGTATTGGCGCAGTAGTCCAGATCACACTCGGGATCGGGGTTATCCAGGTTGATGGTCGGGGGCACCTTTTGGTGGTGCAACGCCAACACCGTGAACACGCTTTCAATGCCACCTGCGCCACCTAACAGGTGACCGGTCATGGACTTGGTTGAGCTGACCACGATTTTGTAGGCGTGCTCGCCCAAAGCCGCCTTGATGGCATTGGTTTCGTTGATGTCACCCAATTGCGTTGAGGTGCCGTGGGCGTTCAAGTAATCGATTTGGTCGGCATTGACGCCAGCATTGCGCATCGCGTTCAGCATGGCGCGGCGTGGGCCATCCATGTTGGGTGCGGTCATGTGACCAGCATCGGCACTCATGCCGTAACCACCCAGCTCTGCGTAAATTTTGGCGCCCCGGGCCTTGGCGTGTTCGTACTCTTCGAGCACCATCACACCGGCACCTTCGCCAAGGACAAAACCATCGCGGTCTTTGTCCCAAGGGCGCGATGCGGCTGTGGGGTCGTCGTTGCGCGTTGACAATGCGCGCATGGCGGCAAAGCCACCCACGCCCAAGGGCGACACGCAGCCTTCTGCGCCACCCGCCACCATCACGTCTGCATCGCCGTATTCGATCAAACGACCGGCTTCACCAATCGAGTGCAGACCAGTGGTGCAAGCAGTGACCACCGAGAGGTTGGGGCCCTTGAAACCATTGCGCATCGAGACATGACCAGAGATCATGTTGATGATCGAGGCAGGCACAAAGAAGGGGGAAATACGACGTGCACCACGTGCCGTGTATTCGGTGTGCGTTTCTTCAATCAGCGGCAAGCCGCCGATGCCAGAACCAATCACCACGCCCATGCGGCAGGCTTGGTCTTCGCTCAGGGCTTCGCCACTGGGCAAACCGGCGTCACGAATCGCCTGCGTGGCGGCAGCCACACCGTAATGAATGAAACGGTCCATCGTCCGTGCCTCTTTGGCACCGATGTAGGACTCGAGATCAAAGTTTTTGACCTCACCCGCAAACCGGCAGGCGATGGCAGAAGCATCAAAACGGGTGATTGCACCAATACCGGATTGACCGGCGAGCAGGTTGGACCATGCATCAGCAACCGTGTTGCCCACAGGACTGACGCATCCCAAACCCGTGACAACAACGCGGCGCCGGGTCATCGTCAATCAGGCCTTCTTGCTTTGGGCGTAGTCGATCGCCGCTTGCACTGTGGTGATCTTTTCTGCGTCTTCGTCAGGAATTTCGATGCCAAACTCGTCTTCGAGTGCCATCACCAGTTCCACCGTGTCCAAGGAGTCTGCGCCCAAATCAGCCACAAAGGCTTTTTCATTGGTGACTTGTGACTCTTCAACGCCGAGTTGTTCAGCAATGATTTTTTTGACACGTGCTTCGATATCGCTCATGGGTTCCCTCTGAGGGTTGTGAAAAATGAAGATTTTACCTGTCCGGAAGGGGTTTCCGACAATCAGGCCATGAACATGCCACCATTGACATGCAATTCTTGCCCGGTGACATAGCCGGCATGCGCACCGGCCAAATAGGCCACCGCATGGGCAATGTCTTCAGGCTTGCCCAAATGGCCCAACGGAATCTGGCCCAAGAGTGCTTTTTGTTGCTCTTCGGGCAAGCTGGCGGTCATGTCGGTCTCAATAAAGCCGGGGGCCACGCAGTTGACCGTGATGTTGCGGCTGCCCAATTCGCGGGCCAAAGCGCGGGTCATGCCGGCCACGCCGGCTTTGGCAGCGGCATAGTTGGCCTGGCCAGGGTTGCCCGAGGCGCCCACCACGCTGGTGATGCTGATGATGCGGCCATAGCGCTGCTTCATCATGGGGCGAATCACTGCACGGCTCATGCGAAAAACCGCTTTCAGGTTGGTGTCCAGCACCGCATCCCAATCGTCGTCTTTCATGCGCATGGCCAAAGTGTCACGGGTGATGCCAGCGTTGTTGACCAGCACATGCAAACCACCCTGGTCTTTCACAATGGCGTCGATCAGGGCTTCGCCTGCAGCAGCATCGTTCACGTTCAGCTTGGCACCACGGCAGCCCGGAAATGCGGCCAACGCTTGGCTGATTTTGGCGGCACCGTCATCGCTGGTGGCGGTTCCGATGACCGCAAAGCCAGATTTGGCCAGTTGCAAGGCAATGGCCGCGCCAATGCCACGGGAGGCTCCCGTCACCAGGGCGGTTTGTGTTTGTGCTTCGCTCATGCGAGGAGTCCTTTCACTTCGGCCAAAGTCGCGGGGTCAAACAAGGCCACCCCGTTCAACTCGGCATCGATTCTTTTGGTCATGCCGGCCAACACTTTGCCGGGGCCGCACTCCACCAAGGTGTTCACGCCGCGGGCCTTGATGGCTTGCACGCACTCCACCCAACGCACCGGGCCAAAAGCTTGGCGATACAAAGCATCGCGGATGCGGTCGGCATCGGTTTCGATGGCGACGTCGATGTTGTTGAGCACCGGAATTTGCGGCACACCCAGCGTGAGGGTTGCGAGTTTTTCGCGCAATTTTTCAGCGGCCGGTTTCATCAAACTCGAATGAAAAGGCGCAGACACGGGCAACAACAAAGCCCGTTTGGCGCCCAATGCCTTCAGCACTTCGCAGGCTTTGTCGACCGCCGCTTTGCTGCCCGCAATCACGGTTTGTGCGGCATCGTTGAAGTTCACGGCTTCGACCACTTCGGCGCTGCCCACATCAAAGCTGGCCTGCGCCTGCAGACAGCCTTCAATGACTTTGTCCGATGGCAAGCCCAAAATAGCGGCCATGGCGCCCACGCCCACAGGCACAGCCTCTTGCATCGCGGCCGCGCGCAAGCGCACCAACGGGGCAGCTTGTGCCAGCGTCAACACGCCAGAGGCCACCAAAGCGCTGTATTCGCCAAGCGAATGGCCCGCCACAATCGCTGGTTGGGCTCCGCCCTCGGCCAGCCAAGCACGGTAGGCCGCCACTGCAGACACCAACATCACCGGTTGGGTATTGGTGGTCATGGCCAATGCTTCTTTAGGGCCTTCGTGGATCAACTTGGCCACATCTTCGCCCAGCGCATCGGACGCTTCTTGCAGGGTTTGGCGCACAACGGGGTGGTCACCCCAAGCATCCAGCATGCCCACCGATTGCGAGCCCTGGCCTGGAAAAACAAAAGCAAATGTTGTCATGTGCAAATTCTGAATCTGGAAAGTTGACGGGGTCGCTTTCGATCTCAATAACGCAGCAGCACCGAGCCCCAAGTAAAGCCACCGCCCACGCCTTCCAGCATGAGGGTTTGACCCCGCTTGATGCGGCCATCGCGCACCGCGGTGTCCAGCGCCAGCGGAATGGAAGCTGCCGATGTGTTGCCATGCTGATCGACGGTCACCACCACTTTGTCAGCGCCCAATTTGAGCTTTTTGGCGGTGCTCTGCATGATGCGGATATTGGCCTGGTGAGGAATCAGCCAGTCAATGTCGGCATCGGTCATATTGGCCTTGGCCAAGCTGGCGCGCGCGGTTTCTTCGAGCACGCCCACCGCCAATTTAAAGACCGCTTGGCCGTCCATCTTGAGCACGGGGTCACCCAAAATTTGACCGCGGTTGACGTGGCCGGGCACACACAAAATGTCTTTGTACTTGCCGTCTGCATGCAAATCGGTGGCCAAAATGCCCGGTTGGGCGGAGGCTTCAAGCACCACGGCGCCCGCACCATCGCCAAACAAGACACATGTGGTGCGGTCGTTGAAGTCAAGAATGCGGCTGAACACCTCAGAGCCGATCACCAAAGCGCGTTTGGCCGAACCCGACTGAATCATCGAATCGGCGATGGTCAAGGCATAAATAAATCCACTGCAGACCGCTTGCACATCAAACGCAGGGCAACCAGCGACCCCCAGTTTGTGCTGCACCATGGTGGCCACCGAAGGAAACACCATGTCGGGCGTGGATGTGGCCACGATGATGAGATCGATGTCGTGCGCTGATAAGCCTGCCGCCGTCAGCGCGTTTTTGGCGGCTTCGGTTGCCAAATCGCTGCTGCCTTGCGAATCGGCCGCAAAGTGTCGTGCCCGAATGCCCGTGCGCTCAACGATCCAATCGTCAGAGGTCTCGACGCCTTGTTGGGCCAGTTGCGCGGCCAAATCGGCGTTGGTGAGGCGTTTTTCGGGCAAATAACTGCCCGTGCCGATGATGCGTGAAAAAATTCTCATACAGATGTGACCGCAGCTTCTGTCCGCTCAGCCTGCGCGCCCATGAGCAATGGGGCTGCGTGGTTGATCCGTTCACGAACACGGTCCAGCAATTGATTTCTGGACGCATCATAAGCCCGGTTCAACGCCGTTTCGAACGCGATCTCATCGGCCGAACCATGGCTCTTGAACACCAAACCGCGCAAGCCCAACAAGGCGGCGCCGTTGTAGCGTCGGTGATCAACGCGGTTTTTAAATGCAGAAAGGACCGGATAAGCAAAGATAGCAGCAATTTTCGTGAAGATGTTGCGAGAAAACTCAGATTTCAAGAAGCCGCCAATCATGGTGGCCAAGCCCTCGCTGGCCTTCAGAGCCACATTGCCCACAAAGCCATCGCAAATCACAATATCGACCGTACCCTTGAAAATGTCATTACCTTCGACATTGCCATGAAAAGTCAAATCACCCGAATTAGCAGCAGATCGCAGCAGTTCGGATGTTTTTTTGATCATTTCATTGCCTTTAATGGCTTCTTCCCCGATATTCAACAGCCCCACTGTAGGGTTGGGCTTGTCTTGCAACACCGAGACCAAGGCCGAGCCCATCACCGCAAACTGCAGCAAGTGCTCGGGCGTGCAATCGACATTGGCCCCCAAATCCAACATGGTGGTGCCGCCGCCTTTGAAGTTGGGCATTTGACCTGCGATGGCGGGACGGTCAATGCCGTCCATGGTTTTGAGCACATACCGGGCAATGGCCATCAGGGCGCCGGTGTTGCCTGCAGAAATCGCTGCCGAAGCCTTGCCATCGCGCACCAACTCAATGCTCACTCGCATCGAAGAATCTTTTTTCTTGCGCAGCGCCACTTCAAGGGGGTCATCCATTTCCACCACTTCTGACGCCGCCACTATTTGTGCGCGAGGATCGACAAAACCCACCAAAAACTCGGTCCGCCCAACCAGTAACAAATGGGCATCTGGATGGGTGGACAAGAATCGGCGGCAGGCCGCCAGCGTGACGCTGGGACCGTGGTCGCCGCCCATGCAATCGACAGCCAATGTGATCGGGGTGGGCGAGGTCATGTAATCCTTGGACTGAATACCGGGCCAGTGAAGATGAAGGCCATAAAAACAAAAGCCCGAGGCTACTCAAGAAGTAGCGCCGGGCCTATAGAGGCAGAAGGGCAGAAGCCGATCAGGCTTCTGATTTGTTTTTCAACACTTGACGGCCACGGTAAAAACCGTTGGGGCTGATGTGGTGACGCAGGTGTGTTTCGCCAGTTGTTGGCTCGACAGCGATGCCGGGCACATTCAGGGCGTTGTGCGAACGGTGCATACCGCGCTTGGAAGGCGACTTTTTGTTTTGCTGAACAGCCATGATGGCTCCTTGGAAGCTTGGAGGCCGCGCAAATCTTGACGCAGCTTCTGGTTAATGAGAATGTCACCCCAATCAAAACAGGGCGAAGCCATAGATTATAGCCTAAGCCACGACCCTTGGGAAGCGCTATGTCTGGCACTTACTTGGGGGTTCCGGTTTTGAGTCCGGCCAAAACCCCAAAGGGGTTAGGCCGTTCGGCCGCGGCTTCGAACTCGGGGTCGACGGCCGACATGGGGATCTTTTCTGGGCAAACTTCGTGCAAGGGCACCAAGGGCAAGGACAAAATCAACTCGTCCTCGACCAGTGCCAATGCGTCGAAATCACGGCTGAAGACCAAAATGTCTTCTTCCGCCTCATCGTCCAAAGCCGCCGCGGTGGCTTCATCGGCCACAAACCGAAACGACCGCTCGGCCTCGATTGTTTCTAAAACAGGGGTCAAGCAACGCTGACATTGCATGGGCAAAGCCACAGAGGCTTTCAAGTCCAGCCAAATTTGGTCTGCGCCCCCCGATTGAGGCACAGATCGGCCTTGCAATTGCCAAACCACGGGGCCAGCTTGCAAAACATCGCCAAATTTCTCTTCCTCTAAACGCAACCAGTCGGAGAGTGCCCCTTCGCCTCGGAGGCTGAGTCCATCGCGGGCAAAAGACGACACATCCAGGTGCTGAGGGTCCAATTTTTTTTCCATCCCTGCAGTGTAAGAGAATCACCTGTCCGAATTTCATCTTGGAATGTGCTTTGACAACATCTGCCACCACTGCCAGCCCCGTGCTGAATACCAGCCGCCCTGTCGTGCTCGGCTCAAGCTCGCGCTACCGCCGCGAGCTGATGGAGCGCTTGCGAATTCCCTTCAGCGTGGCCGTGCCCGATGTGGATGAAACACCCCATGCTGGCGAAACCCCGCGGAATTTGGCCTTGCGACTGGCCTTGGCCAAAGCCCATGCCGTTGCCCAGTTGCACCCTGAAGCGGTGGTGATTGGCTCAGACCAAGTGGCCGACTTGGCTGGCCAACCTTTGGGCAAACCCGGGGAACATGCCCGCGCGGTTCAACAGTTGCGCCAAATGCGCGGCAAAACCGTGATTTTTCAGACCGCATTGGCCGTGGTTTGCTTGAGCACAGGCTTTGAACAAGTCGACTTGGCCGAGGTTCGCGTGGTATTTCGCGATTTGAGCGACGAAGAAATCGAAGCTTATTTACAAGCCGAAAAACCCTACGACTGCGCCGGCAGTGCCAAAAGCGAGGGCCTGGGCATTGCCCTGTTGGAGTCGATTGACAACGACGATCCGACAGCCTTGGTCGGGCTACCCCTCATTCGCACCAGCCGATTGTTGCGCCAAGCAGGAATCAAATTGCTGTGAACACCCCAACCCATCTTCCCAACCCACAACGAGGGCGCTTGTTGTTGGTGCCCACGCCCTTGGACTTTGGCTGCGCAGAGCAAGCCCCGATCACCCAAGTTTTGCCCGAAGCCACCTTGGCCGCCGCCGCGGGCATTCGGCACTGGGTTTGTGAGAACGCCAAAACAACCCGTGCTTTTTTAAAGCGCGTCGCCGAAACGCACCCCTTGGCGGCTCCTCTGCCTGAGCAAAGCATCACCGAGTTACCGCGTCATGTGCACAAAAAAGGCGACCACCAATCGGGGTTCGACGGCAAGCCTTTGTTGGCCGCCGCCCTGCAAGGGCATGATGTGGGCTTGGTCAGCGAAGCCGGCATGCCGGCTGTGGCCGACCCCGGCAGCTCGGTGGTGCGGGCTGCACACGATATGGGCTTGACGGTGGTGCCTTTGGTCGGCCCCGTGTCCTTGCTGTTGGCCTTGGCGGCCAGTGGCCTCAATGGCCAAAATTTTGCGTTCGTGGGCTACTTGCCGCAAGACGCTGCTGAGCGTGCCAGCCGATTGAAGCAACTCGAAGCCTTGGCCCAAAAAACCGGTCAGACCCAGCTCTGGATCGAAACCCCCTACCGCAACGCCGCCATGCTCAGTGGCTTGCTACAAAGTTTGCAAGCGCAAACTCGTTTGGCCATTGCCAGTGGGCTGACTTTGCCCACGGCGCAGATTCAAAGCCACACTGTGGCGCAATGGAAAAAGGGCCTGAAAGGCCCTGATGGTCACACCCCTGCTGTTTTTGCTATCGGCCCCTGAACCCCCGAGGGGCTTGATGTCATGGATGACACAGAGGGCTTTTGCCGTGTGTCAGTGCAGTGAATTGGGGGGCGGATGCGAGCACCGATGTGGATGTGGATGCCGATGCCAATGCCAATGCAGATGCCCCATTCAAGGTGGATTTAGTGAAGTCCGGTGCTGTTGCGCAAGGTGCGGACCGTGCCCTCACCCACCGCTGCACCAAAGCGCTTGACTAAGCGTTCGGCCACATTTTCGCGCTGGGTGTAGTCGATCACATCCGGTGCTTTGACCACTTCGCGGGCCACGCCATCAAGACTGCCCAGACTGTCGGCCAGACCCAAGTCCACCGCTTGCTGACCGCTCCAAAACAGCCCACTGAACATTTCAGGGGTTTCTTTGAGACGATCGCCCCGGCCTTTTTTCACCACCTCAATGAACTGGCTGTGAATTTGGTCCAGCATGGCCTGCGCATGCTTGCGCTGCGCCTCGGTTTGTGGGCTGAAGGGATCAAGAAAACCCTTGTTGGCGCCAGCCGTCATCAAGCGGCGCTCAACACCCAATTTGTCCATCAAGCCGGTGAAGCCAAAACCGTCCATCAACACGCCAATGCTGCCCACAATGCTGGCTTTGTCGACATACACTTTGTCGGCGGCCGCTGCAATGTAATAAGCCGCCGATGCGCAGGACTCTTCCACCACCGCATAAATGGGCTTGTTGTGCAAAGCCCGCAGACGCACAATTTCGTCGTTAATCAGGCCTGCCTGCACTGGGCTGCCGCCCGGGGAGTTGATCAACAACACCAAGGCCTGTGAGCCCGGGTCTTCCAACGCCAAGCGCATGGCGGACATGACGTTTTCTGCACTGGCTTCGGTTTCAGAACCGATCTCACCCACGATAGAGACCATGGCGGTGTGCGGCAAACTGGGGTGGTTGGTGGGTGAATTCAAACTGAACCCTTGCCAAAACACCACCGCAAACAACACCAACCAAGCCACGCGCAAGCCGACTTTCCAACGGCGTGCGGACTTCTGTTCGTTCAAAGTAGCAAAAGCCAGTTGCGTGAGTGTTTCCCGGGCCCAGCTTTCATCCGGGGCCGCAGGTGAATGGGCTGCGGCATCTTTGGCTTCCATTTGCGCTGGGTTGGACTTGAGGTCCTGGGGGTCTTGCATGGTCAAAATTCGAGAGGTTTTAAGTTGTAGGCAGTATGCCAGTGAACCACGCCGCCCTGTTCAGAAAGGTCTATTTTCACCAAGCCACCGCGACAGGGCCCGCCCGAGCAGGCACCCGAATCGGGCTGGTAGGTGGCACCGTGTGTGGCGCACATCAACCAGCGTCCGGTGTCGTCAAAAAAACGGTCGGGCTGATAGTCCATCTCCATGGCGACATGGGTGCAGCGGTTTAAATAAGCATGCACCTGGCCTTGGTATCGAATGGCAAAGGCGCGGCAGGTTTGACCGGCATACACAATGTCAAAGGGCACCGCGCGGCCACCATTGACCAAGTCGGCACTGTTGCACAAAGGAATCAGCGACGCCATACAGCCCCCATTCAGGCGTGTTGTAACAACCAATCGCGCAAGTCGCGCACGCTGTGCGCCACATGGCGTGGGTTCAACGCATGAAAAGCCTCAGGCTCATGCGCCCCATAACTCACCCCCACACTGGCGCATCCGGCATTCAGCGCCATTTGCAAGTCGTGGGTGGTGTCGCCAATCATCAAGGTGCGCTCGGGCTCTGCGCCAAATTCGCGCATCAACTCGTGCAGCATTCGGGGGTTCGGTTTGCCTGCCGTTTCATCGGCGGTGCGCGAACCGTCAAACATATTGCGCAATTCCACCGCTTGCAAAGCTTCGTTCAGGCCACGGCGACTTTTGCCAGTCGCAACCGTCAGCCAGTGGTGGCGGGCTTTCAGGTCGTGCAACAAATCCAGCACCCCCTCAAACAAGCTGATGTCGTTTTGGTGCTGCATATAGTGATAGCGGTAACGCTCACCCAATGCCGGATATTGCTCTTTGGGCACATCGGGCGCGGCATGGGCCAGTGCAGGCATCAGCGCCATGCCAATGACATACGAGGCCGCCTCGCGCGTCGGCTCTTGGCCGCCCACATCGACCACCGCCCGCTGAATGCATCGGGTGATGATGGCGGTAGAGTCAAAAAGAGTGCCGTCCCAATCGAAGGCGATCAGGTCAAACTGGCGTGGCCTGGTTTCATGCTGTAGGGTGGACATGGTCGACAAATGCTTTCAATTCGGGGGGTAACTCGGCTTGCAATGCCACCCGCTCGGCCGTGACCGGGTGGTTGAACTGCAAGCGCCACGCATGCAAAAACATGCGCTTGAGGCTGGGACTGGCGGCGGGCTTTTGCAATTGGCGGTTCCACTCAAAATCGCCGTACTTGTCGTCACCCGCAATCGGGTGACCTTGCGAAGCCAAATGCACCCTGATTTGGTGGGTGCGCCCGGTTTTGATGGTCACTTCCAGCAAAGTCGCCCCGGGCAAGCGCCGCGAGACCTTGACCAAAGTGATCGAGCGCATGCCATCAGGGTCTTCAGCGGAGGTGACCCGCACACGGCGCTCGCCATCCGGCAACAAGAATTTGTGCAACGGTTGGTCAATCACCTTGAGCTTGGCAGGCCAATCGCCTTTGACCAAAGCCAAATACGTTTTGCCGGTTTCGCGTTCCCTGAACTGGTCTTGCAGGTGTTTGAGGGCGCTGCGTTTTTTGGCCACCAGCAAAATACCGCTGGTGTCTCGGTCCAGCCGGTGCACCAATTCGAGCAATTTGGCATGCGGCCGGGCCTGCCTCAGTTGCTCAATCACCCCGAAACTCACCCCCGACCCCCCATGCACCGCCACCCCCGACGGCTTGTCGATGGCCAACAAGCTATCGTCTTCTAGCAACAACGGAAATTCACGTCCTGGCGCTGGATTGGAGGCCTTTTCGGCCACTTTTTCAGAAATACGAACCGGGGGCAGGCGAACTTCGTCGCCCGTTTCGACCCGGGTCTCGGCCGAAGCACGGCCCTTGTTGATGCGCACCTCACCACTGCGAATGATGCGGTAGACATGCGTTTTGGGCACCCCTTTGAGATGCCGCATCAAAAAATTGTCCAGGCGCTGACCCGCAGAGTCTTCATCCACCTTCAACCATTTGACGGCAGGCATCGCATCGGCAGACTTGGCCCCTATAATGTGATTCACTGGCAATTGGCTGTAAGTGGTTGATTCAAATGGAAATGAATTCCTGAAGACAGGAGTTTAGTCCACCACCACTGCACCAAACCAGATGTTCGATGCCACCCTCGGCACGATTTTCAGACTGAAGGCCAACGCCAACAGTGGTCAATCGCCCCAAGGGTCAGGCCGACGCCCAGAAACCCAGATACGGAATACCCCAAGTTCAGCAGCCCCAGGGGCTGTTGGACGGATCAAAGCGAGATGGTTGTGTTGTTCGGAACTTTGCTGATGTGCTTGGAGTGGCTCACGAAGCCATGCTCCAGAGTCATGCCTTGTGCCCGACTGTTTGTCTTAGACACCGGGGGAAGCCCCCGGCAGTGGACAAATCTTTGCACACCTTTTTCATCGCCCCATCCACGCGCCACGACTCTCATTCCTGTGCTTTCGCGCAGTTGAATGACGGTCACTTCGGCAATTCCCTTCGTTTCAGGCGTCAGCTCCGGCAACGTGGGCTTGGAGGTTCTCAGGAACCCCAGGCCGGTTGTGTAAACGGGTTCCAGATGGCAGGCTTTACTGCTCTGGCGCCCACGCTGATAAGAGAAGGAACGCATCATGAAACGGATGCTGATCAACGCCACGCAAGCTGAAGAGCGCCGCTTGGCCATCGTCGACGGACAAAAACTCCTCGACTACGAAATCGAAATTGAAGGTCGCGAACAACGCAAGGGCAACATCTACCAAGCGGTGGTGACCCGTGTCGAGCCTTCGCTCGAAGCCTGCTTTGTTGACTACGGCGAAGACCGTCACGGCTTCTTGCCCTTCAAAGAAATCTCCCGCCAATACTTTGCTGAAGGCGTGTCCGTCAGCCAAGCGCGCATTCAAGACGTGATCAAAGAGGGTCAATCTCTCTTGGTGCAAGTCGAAAAAGAAGAGCGCGGCAACAAAGGCGCGGCCCTGACCACATTCATCAGCTTGGCTGGTCGCTACGTGGTGCTCATGCCCAACAACCCGCGTGGGGGTGGCGTCAGCCGCCGTATCGAGGGTGACGACCGGGCTGAGCTCAAAGAGGCGATGGACCAACTGGAATACCCCAAAGGCATGTCCATCATTGCCCGCACAGCGGGTATTGGCCGCTCTGCTCCCGAATTGCAGTGGGATCTGAACTACCTGCTCAAATTGTGGGCCGCCATCGATGGCGCCTCGCAAGGCGGTAAAGGCGCGTTCTTGATTTACCAAGAGTCGAGCTTGGTGATCCGCGCCATTCGCGACTATTTCAACAACGACATCGGCGACATCCTGATCGACACCGATGACATTTACGACCAAGCTCAGCAGTTCATGAGCCACGTCATGCCGGAATTCGCTGCCCGTGTGAAGCGTTACCGCGATGACGCCCCGCTGTTCAGCCGCTTCCAAATCGAGCATCAAATCGAGTCGGCTTACGCCCGCACGGTGCAACTGCCTTCGGGCGGCGCCATTGTGATCGACCACACCGAGGCTTTGGTTTCGGTGGACGTGAACTCGGCCCGCGCCATCAAGGGAGGCGATATCGAAGAAACCGCCACCCGCACCAACCTGGAAGCTGCCGACGAAGTGGCCCGCCAGATGCGTTTGCGCGATTTGGGCGGCTTGATCGTGATCGACTTCATTGACATGGAAGAGTCGAAGAACCGCCGCGAAGTGGAAAACCGCCTGCGCGATGCGCTGCGCCAAGACCGCGCGCGTGTCCAGTTTGGCTCGATCAGCAAGTTCGGCTTGCTCGAAATGAGCCGCCAACGCTTGAAGCCCGCACTCTCCGAAGGGGCCTCGATTCCTTGCCCTCGATGCGGTGGCGCAGGCCACATCCGCGACACCGAGAGCTCGGCATTGCAAATTTTGCGCATCATTCAAGAAGAGTCCATGAAGGACAACAGCGCCGCCGTCCACGCCCAAGTGCCGGTCGAAGTGGCGTCTTTCTTGCTGAACGAGAAGCGCTCTGAGATCGCCAAAATTGAGCTGCAGCAACGCATCAATGTGCTGCTGGTGCCCAACAAATCCCTCGAGACACCGCACTACAAACTCGAGCGTTTGAAGCACGACGATCCGCGTCTGGACCGCATCGAAGCCAGCTACAAGATGGCCGAAGAGATTGAAGACGCGACCACCGTGACACGCCGGTCTCAAGAGCCCACCAACAAGCAAACGCCTGTCATCAAGGGCGTGTTGCCGGATGCCCCTGCCCCTGTGGCCGTGGCCAAACCTGAAGCCCCCGTGGCCGCAGCCAAAACCCAACGCAAGCCCGCAGAAGCCCCCGTGGCCACTGCGCCCGCAAAAGGCGGATTCTTTGGCTGGCTGAAGAGCTTGTTCGGTGGCAGCGCCGAATCGGCACCAGCGACCGATGGCAAAAAAGACGAGAAGGCCCGCACCGGCCGCAACGGCGAGCGTCGCAACGAACGCGATGGCGATCGTCGTGAAGGTGGCCGTGATGGCCGCCGTGGCGGTCGCGATGGTCGCCGTGGCGAACGCAGCGAAAGTGCCAATGGTGAAGTCCGTGCCCCGCGTGAAGGCGGTCGCCGTGGCGAAGCCCGCGGTGAAGGCCGAGGTGAAGGACGCATTGAAGGGCGTGAGGGTCGCACCGAATTGCGCGACCGTGCCGAGCGCCCCGCCGGTGATCGGCCACCTCGCGAAGGCCGTCGCGAGGGTCGCAACGACAACCGCACTGAAAAGAACGAAGGCCGTGCAGAAGCCCAACCCGAGTTGAACGCTGACGGCACCGAAGTGCGCAGTGAGCGCGCGCCTCGCGGCGAAGGTCGCCGTGAACGTGGCGAGCGTGGTGGGGAGCGTGGTGGCGAGCGGGGTGGTGAGGGCCGCCGCGAGCGTGGTGAGCGTGGTGAGCGCCGCCAAAACGATGCTGCAGCCAGCGATGGCAACCCCACCGACTTGCCAGTGACAGAAGGTCAAGACGCACCGACAACCGAAGGTGGCGCACCTGCTGAGAACCAAGGCGAACGCCGTGAGCGCCGCTCGCGTGACCGTTATGGCCGCGACCGACGTGAACGCCATGGCGAAAACCGACAAGACCCAGCGGGTGATGACGCGCAAGCTGCTGCCGGTGCAGATGCCGCATTCACATCCACATCCGCATCGTCTTTTGCCGCTGACTCCGCTGAAGATCGCCCAGCACAACGCTCCTACTTTGAGCGTGCGCAACAAGCCGCTGCTGGTGCGTCCGCGCCAGTCACCGCCGAGGCTGCTGGCTCTGCTCAGGCTTCTGCTCAGGCTTCTGTTCAGGCATCTTCTGCAGCGTCTGAGCCGACTGAGGCGCCAGCCGCTGCGTCAGCCCCTGTGGTGGCTGCAAAGCCTGCACCAGCAGCGCCTGCGCCAACGCCAGCTGCAGCCGCTGCGACCCAAGCACCTCGCGCAGGTTTGCCCGTGGTCACTGGCTACACCTTGCAAATTGACAACCTGAACCAAGTGGCTCAGAGCTCGGGACTGGTTTGGGTGAACTCGGATGCAGCCAAAGTTGCTGCCGTGCAAGCTGCGATTGCTGCCGAACCCCAACCTGTGCGTGTGCCGCGCGAGCGTCCACCTGCCGTGGTGTTGAACGAAGGTCCGCTGGTGTTGGTCGAGACACGCAAAGACCTGAAAGACCTGAACTTGCCGTTCTGATCTCAGCTGGCAATGCCAAGAAAAAACCGGGCTCAGGCCCGGTTTTTTTTCGTCTCTGAAGATTCAGGGAACATGGCCATCCTGCACGCACAAGGCCAACAAGGCCCAAAAGGTCCACAAGGACATAAGGAACAAGGAGGCCCAAGAAGGCTCAAGAAGCATCACCCAACACCCTAGGCATCCCATTGTTGCCGCAGCAAAAGAGATGAAAGCCTCAAACCAAAGCGGCTTGTTTCCAGGCCTGAGCGGCGGCCACGGCATCTTGACGTTGCTCAGCCAACTCGGCCAATGCGCACCAAGCGCGGCGCTTGAGTGCAGGGCTTTGCAAACCCTTCACCGATTGCGTCAACAGGCTTTGCGCCTTACCCCAAAGCTGATGTCGCATGCACACCATGCCTGCCAAATACTGCAGCTGCGCATCTTGCGGTTGCGCTTGTTGCGCACCCTCCACGCGCGCCAACCATTGCCGGGCATCGGCCGTTTGAACATCCATCAAACAGTTTTCTAGCGCTTGCACCATGCGCGCCAATTGCGCGGGGGTCCATTGCGCGCTGGGTTTTTGCAAAGGCGTCCACAAAGGCTCAAGCCAGTGTCTGATGGTGGCCCCTGCACCACCCAAGGCCACAAACCGCAAGGCGGCTTCTGACACCATGTCGGGCATGGCCCGCAGCGCAGGGCTCAATTGGTTCCACCAGCGCGCAAGTGCCTCGGCATCGTGAAAATGTGACAACCAATCGAGAATGAGGCCGCGGACCAAACTGTCCGCCGCTTCGGGAGAGAAGGCCCGGTGCTTGGCCAACAACAAGGCCGTGTCCAGCGCCTTGGCAGGCTGCCCTGCCAAGCGGGCTGCCTTGAGTTGCAGCCGCATGGCCACCATGCGCCGAGCCAAAGCGGGAGGAAAAGAATTCAACAAGTTCAGGCTGCCGGCCGCGTCACGGTCGTCGAGCAGCCAGCGGGCCGCACGCAATTGCGCCCCCTCGGTCAACGCTTGCTTGTCTGGCGATTGGCCTTGTTTGACGGCATCCATGGCTTCTTGCCAATGCGATTGACGCAACTCTCGGTCTTGCAAAGCATGGGCCGACTCGGCCGCCATGATGTGGGCCACCGCGCGCAAAGAGTCGGCATGGTCGAGTTTCAAGCCCGCTTCATGCAACAGCGCCTCTTTGTTCAACGCAGATTCAGCGGCTTTGCGGGCTCGCAAAAATCGACCCGCCATGAAGTTGCTGAAGGACTCGAGCAAAGCGGCATGGGCCGCACGCTCTTTTTGCTGCAGCCGCCAGCGTTGAGCCTGCTTGGGCAAGGACAACAAGGCCGACAAGGCCTGCTGAGCCAGCACCACCACCAGCACCACCAAAGCCAGCACCAACAAAACCAAGTTGAGCGACAGATCAACCCGGTAGGGCGTCAAAAAAATCGCCACGGTGCCTTGGTTTTGCCACGCCAACCAAGCCGTCGCAACCGCCAGAGAAAATAAGCTGATGAGCCAAAGAGCGGCGCGCATAGCGTCTTACCTTCCTGCAGCCGCAGTGGTCAGTGCGGCCAACGACTCGTCCAACCTGGGAATCTCACTGGCTTTTAACTGCACCCCGGATTGCTCCAACAACTGCAGCATTTGCGTGGTCTTGCGCGAGGACGCATCGGCATAACGTCGCACCAACACCGCGGCAGAAGCCAGATCTGCGCGAGCAGCGTCTTTTTGCCGGGCCAGCAAACCCAAACGGGCGTTGAGCAATTTGAGTTTCAGGTTTTCTCGCAAGAAAAATCCCTGTTCGGGCGACAGCAAAGCAGCCTCGGGCGCTTCGATGCGGCTGACACGAACCAAGCCCTTGATCTGCTCGGCAAACTGTTTCAAGCTGGTCATCCACCAAGACTGGGCGGCTGTGGACGTGCCGCTTTCTGAAGTCTGTTTGTTCAACGACGACTTGGGCAACTCTTGGTTCGTCAGCAACAAGCCATCGACCAAGGCCACGCCTTCGTCCAACTTGATCAACAAACCCGGCAAATCAAAAGTGGGCGTGGTGCTGAGCCGGTCCAGGTCTTTTTCAAGGGCGCGAAGCACCGGCGCCAAACGGGGTTGGGCGGCTCTCTTGACGCGCAATTGCGCCGATTTGAGGGCCGCCAGCAAGGGCTCCATGCTGCCGGTCAACTGGGCCTGCTGTTGCGCCATGCGCAGAGCAGCCTCAATGTCCACCACCAAATTTTCGTCTCTGGAGCGCGACAAACTTTGGATCAACTCTTCCAGTTGTGCGCGCTGCAAAGCCACCTCACCCAAACGGGCCTCGACCAAGGTCAATCGGGCGGTGCTGTCCTTGACGGTGTCTTGGGCTTGTTTGGCCCAAGCCTTGGCTTCGAGGGATTGCTGCCCAGCATCGGCACTTTGGCGTGCCAATTGCTCTTGGATGCGTGAGAGTTTTTGCCACAACAGGGCCGACAACAGCAAGGCCAAACCGGCCACACCCAAAGCGATCCAGCCGCCCCAAGATCGCACGCTGGGCGGGTTCGTCGTGGCCACAGGCTCGGCGGGTGAAGTTGCAGGGTCGGGGGTGGAAGTCATGCCAGCGATTTTATCGACTCCGCCTGTGCTTTCAGTCCTGCAGGCACGGTTTCAACCCTGCCCCAGCCCGCTGCCAACAGTTTTTGGGCAATTCGTGGGTGCGTGGCCAGCGCCCGAGCTTGGCCCAGATTGAATTCAGGGCAGCTTTGTTGCAGGTAGCTTGCAGCTTCTGAACTGCTGAACAACCACCAACTGCCGTCGGAGAGGGAAGCTTGGACTCTGTCTTTGTTCTCTGCAGATAGCCCGCTGGGCTTTCGTCCATAAGCCACGGTTTGCAGCACCTGCACCCCGGCGTTCGTCAATTGAAGCGTCAGCCAGTCGCGCCCTGCCATTTGGCCCTCTGCATCGGCTCCACGCACCACCAGCACCGAAGCTGTTGCATCTGTTGAGGCCCTGGTCACCGCAGTGACCTGCCCTGACACCAGCGCCCACAGGGCTTCTGAGTCGAACTGCTGGGCCTCAGCGGCAGGAGAGTCAATGAGGTCCGCAGGCCAGCCGCAAGACAGCAATGCGGCCTGGGTTCCGGGCCCGGTTGACCACGCGCGACAGGCCTTCAAATCGACGCCCTTCGGCCGTTCGGACATGAAGAAGCGCACCGCATTGGCACTGACAAACATCACCGCCATTTGGCTGGGCACTTGGGTCCAAATTTGTTGCAGTGCGCTGGTGTCGGGCAGTGCGTTAATCTGAATCAGCGGAAGGGTTTCGGTGCTGATACCAAAGGCTTGCAAGCCCTCAGACCAAGCTGCAGCTTCACGCTCAGGCCGGGTGACGATCACCACAGGGGCATCCGACATGACGCGCCTAAGCGATCAATGTGCGCCCGCTTGGCGCAAAGCTTGCGCCACGCTCAAACCCAAGGCCTCTGCGGCTTGCAGGTCATCTGCTGCCTCTTGGCCCTGCGCCGTGACCAAGGTGCTGCTGCCCTCGGGGTCGCCCCAAGCCGCGCGCAAGTGCAACACCCCGTTGTCCAGCGTGGCGTGCGCGGCCAAAGGCATTGAGCAGCTGCCGCCCATGGCACGGCTGACCGCACGCTCGGCCGCCACACGACGCCAAGAGGGCGCATCGGCCAAGGGGGCCAGCAAGGCCCGCAGATCGGCACGGTGACTGCAAATTTCGATGCCCAAAGCACCCTGCCCTGCAGCGGGCAACATCTCGGTGCTTTCAAAAATGTGGCGAATGCGTGCCTGCATGCCCAAGCGTTTGAGGCCAGCGGCCGCCAACACGATGCCGGCATATTGACCTTCGTCCAATTTGCGCAAGCGGGTGTCCAAGTTACCGCGCAATGGCTCAATCTTGAGGTCCGGGCGCAAGGCGCGCAACAACACGGTGCGGCGCAAGCTGGAGGTGCCCACCACCGCGCCTTGCGGCAAGTCTTCTAGGCGTGCATAGCTGGACGACACCCAAGCATCGCGCGGGTCTTCGCGCTCCATCACACACGCCAATTCAAAGCCCTCGGGCATGTCCATCGGCACATCTTTGAGAGAGTGCACCGCAATGTCGGCGCGGCCTTCTTGCAAGGCCACTTCGAGCTCTTTCACGAACAGCCCTTTGCCGCCCACTTTGGACAAGCTGCGGTCCAAAATTTGGTCCCCTTGGGTGGTCATGCCCAACAAGGTCACTTGGCAACCCCGCTGCTCAAGCAAGGCTTTGACATGTTCAGCCTGCCAAAGGGCCAAACGGCTCTCTCGGGTGGCGATGACGATGGCGGGAGCGGAATTCGAAGTCACGATGAATTTCTCGACAAATGGGCCTCATCAAGATGAAACCCGTTGGTAATTTAAAGGCTCACAGCGATGCTAGCATGAGGTACAGCGCCAACCGCTGCAGCGCCCTTTAGCGTCTCCCTAGCCCACCCTAGATTCACCCATTTACCAGACCACCCGATGAAACAGGCCCCTAAAGTGACCGTTGGAACGCCCCAAACCAGCTCCGCCAAAACCCGCAACGACAAGCGTGACAGCGAGCGCCCACTGGTCGAAGACATTCGTTTGCTGGGTCGCATTTTGGGAGACGTGATTCGCACCCAGGAAGGGCCTGAAGCCTTCGAGTTGGTCGAGCAAATTCGCAAGTTGTCGGTGGCCTTTCGCCGCGATGCCGATCATGAGGCCGACAAAGCCCTGAAAAAATTGCTGAAAGGCTTGCCTGGCGACCGCGCAGTGAGCGTCATTCGGGCCTTCACTTACTTCAGCCATTTGGCCAATTTGGCAGAAGACCGCCACCACATTCGCCGCCGCGCCATTCACGAGCGGGCTGGCCACACGCAAGAAGGCAGCATCGATGTGGCGCTGCAACGCCTGCGCTGGGCGGGCATCACGCCCAAAAGTATTTCAGACATGTTGGCCACCAGCTATGTGGCGCCGGTGCTCACCGCTCACCCCACCGAAGTGCAGCGCAAAAGCATCTTGGACGCCGAGCGCGACATTGCTCACCTGCTGACCGAGCGCGACGCCATCAAGGCCCGCGCCGCCGCGGTGAACGCGGCCAAAGACGCCTTGACGCCCAAAGAGCTGGCCGCCAACGAATTGCAAATGCGTGCCCGCGTGATGCAGCTGTGGCAAACCCGCTTGCTGCGATTCACCAAACTGACCGTGGCCGATGAAATCGAAAACGCGTTGAGTTATTACGAAGCCACTTTCCTGCGCGAAATTCCCAAGCTCTACGCCGAGTTGGAAGAAGCCCTACCCGGCCAGCCGATTGCCAGTTTCTTGCGCATGGGCCAATGGATTGGCGGCGACCGAGACGGCAACCCCAACGTCACCGCGCAAACTCTTGAGCACGAGCTGACCCGCCAAAGCGCCATGGCCCTGCGCCACTACCTGACCGAGGTGCATTACTTGGGGGGCGAGTTGTCACTCTCGGCCATGCTGGTGCCCTTTGATGCCGAAATGCAGGCCTTGGCCGCGCAATCGCCCGACACCAACGAACACCGACAAGACGAACCCTACCGGCGCGCCCTGACCGGCATGTATGCGCGACTGGCCGCCACCCTGAAAAACCTGACGGGCGGTGATGCGGCTCGCCACGCGGTTGCGCCGCAAAACGCCTATGCCCGTGCCGAAGAATTTTTGGCCGATTTGCGCACCATCGAGGCCTCGCTGTGTCGGCATCACGCTGAAGCGCTGGCAGCGCAACGCCTGCATCCCTTGATTCGCGCGGTCGAGGTGTTTGGTTTCCATCTGGCCACGGTGGACCTGCGCCAAAGCTCGGACAAACACGAAGAAGTGGTGGCCGAGTTGCTGACCACTGCGCGGGTTGAAAAGAACTACAGCCAACTCGATGAGCACGCCAAGCAAGCCCTGCTGCTGGGCCTGTTGAACGACGCACGGCCGCTGCGCGTGCCCGGTGCGGTTTACAGCGACCATGCGCGCTCCGAGCTGGCGATTTTTGAAACCGCCAAGCGCATGCTCAGCACATTTGGCAAGCAAGCCATTCGCCACTACATCATCAGCCACACCGAAACCGTGAGCGATTTGATGGAAGTGTTGCTGCTGCAAAAAGAGGTGGGGCTGCTGCGCGGCACGCTGGACAGCGAGGCCGTCAACGACCTGATCGTGGTGCCCTTGTTTGAGACCATCGAAGACCTGCGCAACGCGGCGCCCATCATGCGCGACTTTTATGCCCTGCCGGGCGTGGCCAGTCTGGTGCATCGCTCGGGCAGCGAGCAAGACATCATGTTGGGCTATTCAGACAGCAACAAAGACGGCGGCATCTTCACCAGCAACTGGGAGCTTTACCGCGCCGAAATTGCCTTGGTTGATTTGTTTGACAAACTGCAACGCCAACACGGCATCACCCTGCGCATGTTCCACGGCCGAGGCGGCACTGTGGGGCGCGGTGGCGGCCCCAGCTACCAAGCTATCTTGGCGCAACCGCCCGGCACAGTGCGCGGCCAGATTCGCCTGACCGAACAAGGCGAGGTGATCGGCTCTAAATATGCCAACCCCGAAATCGGGCGGCGCAATTTAGAAACCCTGGTGGCCGCCACGCTCGAGGCCACGCTGCTGCAACCCACCAAACCCGCCACCCGCGCCTTTTTGGATGCAGCCGCGGAGCTGTCCGAAGCCAGCATGGAAGCCTACCGCGGCTTGGTCTATGACACGCCCGGATTTACCGACTATTTCTTTGGCGCCACCCCGCTGAAAGAACTGGCGCAACTGAACATCGGCTCGCGTCCGGCTTCACGCAAAGCGTTGCAAAAAATCGAAGACCTGCGCGCCATTCCTTGGGGCTTCAGCTGGGGCCAGTGCCGCCTGACCTTGCCAGGTTGGCTGGGCTTTGGCTCGGCCGTGGCCACTTATTTAAACAAGCCCGATGCCGCTGAGCGCAAAGCCGCGCTGGCTTTGCTGCAAAAAATGTACCGCCAGTGGCCGTTTTTCCGCACCTTGCTGTCCAACATGGACATGGTGCTGGCCAAAAGCGACTTGGCGCTGGCATCGCGTTATGCCGAGTTGGTCAGTGACACCCGCTTGCGCAAAAAAATCTTCACGGCCATCGAGGCCGAGTGGCACCGCACCGCCGATGCCCTGGCCCAAATCACCGGCGAAAAGAACCGCTTGGCCAGCAACCCCGCGCTGGACCGCTCGATTCGGCACCGCTTCCCCTACATCGACCCGCTGCACCACCTGCAGGTTGAGCTGATCCGCCGTTACCGCGCCGGTTTGGCCGACGAGCGGGTGCAACGCGGCATTCACATCAGCATCAACGGGATTGCGGCAGGCCTGCGCAACACGGGTTGAGGGACTTTTCGGGCGGTGTGCCGCCGCCCGATAAAATCTTGAACCTATGACAAACCAACTCGACAAAAAATCCCAGGCCTGGTCCGCGCTCTTTTCTGAACCCATGAGCGAGTTGGTCAAGCGCTACACCGCCAGCGTGTTCTTTGACAAACGCCTCTGGCAAGCCGACATCATGGGCAGTTTGGCGCATGCCGAGATGCTGGCGGCCCAAAAAATCATTGGGGCCCAAGACTTGGCCGACATCCAGCGGGGCATGGCGGAGATTCAGCAAGAAATCGAATCGGGTGCGTTCGAATGGAAGCTCGACTTGGAAGATGTTCACCTGAACATCGAAGCCCGCCTGACCCAATTGGTGGGCGATGCCGGCAAGCGGCTGCACACCGGCCGCAGCCGCAACGACCAAGTGGCCACCGATGTGCGGCTTTGGTTGCGCAGCGAGACGGACCTGATCATTGAGTTGCTGGTCGATCTGCAAAAGTCGCTGGTGGACGTGGCCGACCGGCATGTCGAAGTCATCCTGCCCGGCTTTACGCATTTGCAAGTGGCCCAACCTGTGAGCTTTGCTCACCACCTGTTGGCCTATGTCGAAATGTTTGCCCGCGACGCAGAGCGCATGGTGGACGTGCGCCGCCGCACCAACCGCCTGCCGCTGGGCAGCGCCGCATTGGCGGGCACCACCTACCCCTTAGACCGCGAGCGTGTAGCCCGCACACTGGGCATGGTCGATGACGCTGGCCAAGCTCAGGTGTGTCAAAACAGTTTGGACGGCGTGAGCGATCGAGACTTCGCCATCGAATTCACCGCCGCAGCCAGTTTGTGCATGGTGCACATCAGCCGCTTCAGCGAAGAGCTGATCTTGTGGATGAGCCAAAACTTTGGCTTTGTGCGCATTGCCGACCGCTTCACCACCGGCAGCTCGATCATGCCGCAGAAGAAAAACCCCGACGTGCCCGAGTTGGCGCGCGGTAAGACTGGGCGCGTGGTCGGCCATTTGATGGGCCTCATCACTTTGATGAAAGGCCAACCCCTGGCCTACAACAAAGACAACCAAGAAGACAAAGAGCCGCTGTTTGATACCGTGGACACGCTGAAAGACACTTTGCGCATCTTCAGCGAAATGGTGGGCGGCCAACTCAATCCGGCCACCGGCCAAAAAGAAGGCGGCATCACCGTCAACGCCGCCGCCATGGAAGCGGCTGTGAAAAAAGGCTACGCCACAGCCACCGACTTGGCCGACTACTTGGTCAAAAAAGGCTTGCCGTTCCGCGATGCCCACGAGGTGGTGGCGCACGCAGTCAAAACCGCACAAAGCTTGAGCGTGGATTTGTCAGAACTGCCGCTCGAAACGCTGCAAAAATTTGACAGCCGCATTGAAGCCGATGTGTTCGGCCCCTTAAGCCTGCAGGGCTCGTTGAATGCCCGCAACACGCTGGGCGGCACGGCCCCCGAGCAAGTGCGCTTGCAAATTGCGCGGCACCGCAGCCGACTAGTCTGAGCCACCTTCCGAGCCGGGGGGCGGCACATCTTTGCCCAACAGCCGCTGCCCCAGCCAGCTCAAACCCGCCCCCACATCCATGCGGCGGCTTTGTTGTTGTGCAGGTCCGTGGCTTTGGCCTTCCAAAAGCGCTGGCCCAATGTCAAACGCAAAGACATAAGCGGGCTCTTGCCCCATGCGCCAGTCGGTCACTACCAAGCGGCCTTGCTCACGTTCGATCTTGAAAAAACCATCGGAAAAACGCGCCAAGCGCTGCAACTGAGGGTGCTGGGCGTTTTCGGCCGCCAACGCGCCGCCCCGCGCATGGGGCACAAAGCGAACCGCCCTGTTGCCGTCAAAGAAAGAATAAAACCCCTCGTGAAACCGCTCACCATCGAGCGCCACCACGCGCCACAACACCGTATTGAATGGCGCGGGTGTGACCAACAACTGCTGACTCGGTAACCCTTGCGCTTGCAACGACTCGCGGGCGTGCTGCGTGACCCATGCTTGCGCCAGCGCACTCCAGGCCAAATAGGCCGTACTGAAGGCCAAGGCCCAGCCATTGATGCGCAGGGCGCGACCAGTTGTCTTGACGCACAGCGCCGCGATGACCGCGGCCAACAAGGGCAAGGTGTAGAGGGGGTCAACAATGAAAATGCTGCCCAAGCCATAGGCTTCATCGGTGAAAGGCTGGAACACCTGGGTGCCATAAATGGTCATCAGGTCCAGCAAAGGGTGCGTGACCAGCGCCAGCATGATGGCCCACCACCAACGCGCATACAGGTGGTGCTGACGGTGCAGGCGGCTGACGGCCCACGCCAAAGGAAAGGCCAAAAGTGTGAGCAACAGCAAGGCATGGGACTCGGCCCGGTGGCGAATCATGTTCAGGACCGGGTCGCCGTGGTCGATCAGCACATCCAAGTCTGGCAAGAGGCCCGCGACACCGCCCCACAAGGCGGACTTCCAGAGCGCAGTGCGACGGCCCATGACGGCCACGCCGACCGAAGCGCCCAGAAGGATTTGTGTCACAGAATCCATGATCTCGTCTCAACCCGAATGTCAAAAACCACAGAGGTTAATGCTTTGCGCATGCCCTGTCTGTTCACAGGCCTCCACTTTGGCCAAGTCGTTCGACCCCTGTGGCTCTAGGGCTGAAAATGACGAGAGATAATCCAGATTCGAGCCAACCCTCTTCATCAGCATGTCACACAACGCCCAAGCCCTTGCCCCCGCCCCTGCCCTCATGCCCTGGACAGATTCTCTCCACACGGGCGATGCCCGAATGGACGAGACCCACCAGGAGTTTGTGACCATGATCAACCAGATTTTGGCCACCCCAGAAGACCAGCAGTTGCCCCTGTACAAGGCCTTCTTGAACCACACGGTCGAGCATTTCGCGCAAGAAGAACGCTGGATGCTGGCCACCGGGTTTTCGGCCGACAACTGCCACGCCGAGCACCACGCCACCATTTTGGAAACCATGCGCGTGGTGGAAGCCCACTACCTGGACAGCGACAACACCATCATCACACGCATGGCAGAAGCCCTGGCCGAATGGTTTCCAGGCCATGCCAACAGCATGGACGCAGGCTTGGCCGCGCACCTGAAAGCCGTTGGTTTTGACAGCGTGACCGAAACCCTTG
>JACCDN010627398.1_pt1 | contig 29214 bp, 20 predicted proteins | sample 7441691 | NCBI WGS metagenome assembly JACCDN01 (sample SAMN15323439, study PRJNA562643) | freshwater metagenome | isolation source: river surface water | place: USA:Blue River Watershed | collected 2017-08-16 | reverse complement strand
CGCCACGTCACCGTGGTGGAACCGGCCCCGCGGCTGGGCAAGGGCCTGCTACTGGTTCGGCGGATGCGTATCCTGGCGGAATTGCGCGAACACGGGGTTGGGCTGCATGGCGGCGCCAGTGCGATCAGCATTGCGCCAGAGGCCGTGACCTTTACCGACGCCGCCGGAGCGACGCAGCAGATCCGGGCCGATCACGTCATCGTTGCGATGGGGGCGACGGGTGACAACACCCTTGCCGACCATCTGCGCGCAGCTGGCTTTGCGGTTGAGACGGTGGGTGATTGCAACGGCGTTGGCTATATCGAGGGTGCGGTGCGCGGAGGGGCCGAAGCGGCGCAGCGTCTGCTGGCCTAAGCGGTTAGCGGCACCCCTGCCCGGCGTGATCTGGCGCCTGGCTGGCCCGCTTCATGCGGGACACGTCAAACCGCACCAGGCCAAAGATCGTGGTATACATCAAGCTGCCATCGTCATCGGTCTTAAGGCCGGTGAAAGCGCCATTGAAGCGCGGATCAGTTCCCGATGCGATCGACATGACCAGCTTGCCAGTGTCCTGATCGAGGCCAAGCTGGTAAAGGCCACGGCTGTAGCTGCCCAGCGTGCCATTCAAAACCACCATCCGGCTTTTGCCGCTTAGGAACGGAACCGTGGCAACCGTACCGATATCGGTCCGCTGCCACAGCGCCTTCCAGCGATCCTGATCGCTATCCCAGCGGTACATGGCCACGCCGCGTGGTAGATCGCGCGTGGCCCCCAGCAAGAGCCCTCGGAGAAACGCGCCCTTGGCGGGATAGGGCCGCGCCTGGGCCGGTGGCAGCATCGAATTGAGCACAAGGGCATAGCCACCGTGCCCCACCACCGACTGCTCAGACTGAACAATCGGAAAATCCGGCCCAAGGTCGACCGTGATTTGATCGGCAATCCGTGGCGACGACAGCCCCGGCCGCCCCTGCCAGCCTTCCGGCAGGCGATCGCGCCAAAACGCCACCAGCCGCATCTTACGCGCGCCATCGGTCAAAACCACCAACTTGTCCTGATCACGGCCAAACCCGACCAGCGTCGGCGTAGACCCGGTACCATCAGCGATCTTGCCCACGGGCAGCCGCTCGCCGCGATCATAGTCTGCTGACCAGGCACCATGTTCAGGATCAGCGTGGATCTGCCCCGCCCGGTCAACTGCCAGCCGGTACATCCGGTGATTGGAGGCGACGTAGACCGCGCCCCCGTCCAGCTCCTCGCTCGTGGCAAAGCCATTGGTGAAGAGTTCATCGGGATCTGGGACGGTAAAGCTATCGACCAGTTGCAAGCTGCGCCGATCAAACGTCGCGATCCGGCCACCGAGCGTGCTGACCAAGAGATAGCCGTTGAAGGTCATCCCCAGGCCAAATGCCGCATCGCCGGCAAAAAATGTGCCGCGCCGGACCCTGGCATCATCGAACAAGCCGTCCGGCAGAGCGGCATAGCGCGGCGCCCCCAAGCGTGAATGCGGATCACGCGGGTCAAGGTTATCGATCGCCACCAGCCCCCGCGCATTGCCCCCGATAAAGCCATGATCGCGGGTGAACAGCGAATAGAGCACACCCTGTTCCACCTGATCTTCCACCGCCTGGAGCAGGCGATTGGGCTGAGCGGCAAGGTAGGTGGCGAGACCGGCTTCATCACCAGCATCCAGCAAGGCCTTGATCGCATCGGCCTGCGCCTGGCGCTGGGCGGGATCAAGCACCGCCATGCCGGGCAAGGTCTGACGAATGGACTGGCGATCAATCTCGATGAACTGCCCGCCGATCAGTTCAAGCTTGCGCAGCGCTGTCCCGGAAAAGAACCAATAGATCCGCCGCCCGCCAACCTTTGCTCCATAAGCCGGGATCCCCAAGCTATCGCTTGGCACGATCGCCGCACCGCCCGGCACCATGCAGTAATGCCCTTTGGGCACGGCAACCGGGGTGTGATCGGTTGCCGCGTCGTTCCAGTGGGCCTGATTGTTGGGGCTGTCAGCCAGATAGGGATTGCGCGCCGGCTCGGCTGAGCGACCAGTGCTGCGCGCCTGCGCGGGCAAAGTCAGAACGCTGGCCAAGCTAGCCAAAATCAAAGTCCCGCGCCAAACGACCGACGGGGCTGCCAACCGGTTCAACAACCGGATGACAACCCCGTCTGCTTTACCCGGCATGCGGGTAACCGTCATAGCCTCAGAACTTGAGACCGATCGTCATGCCGTAAGTCCGCGGATCGGCAAAGAAGCCGCCGGCATAACCGAGCGCACCGAAGTCGATACCGCGGGCGAATTCGTGACGGTTGGTCAGGTTCTTGCCCCAGAGCATGATCTGGGCTTCACCAGCGCCGGTCTTGATCCCGTCGATCGAAATCTGCGCGTCGATCTGCTTCTTCGGATCCGACTTGAGCTGTTCGTTGAACGGCGTCGAAATCGTGTTCGAGAAGCTGTACTTCGGCGATTCATAGGTATAGCCGACGCGGCCATTCAGGGTCGTCCCGCCATCGTTCAGCGGCACGCGCAAGTTGGCGGCAATGTTCGCGGTGTAACGCGAGGTGTAGCCTTCACGGGCGATCGACGCGATATCTACCAGCGGGGCCCCGACTGCACCCGAGGTCGGGATCGGGAACTTCTTGTAGTTCACATCGACGTAGCCGAACGTGCCATCAATCGACAGATAGTCGCTCAGGATGGCCCTGGCTTCAACTTCGAAGCCCGCGTAATCGACCTTACCAACGTTGACGATGCGCGAACCGAACACGCCCGGGGTCGAGGTGACAACGGGGATATTGGCCGCGAGATTGTCAAACTTGTTGTAATAGCCAGCAAAATTGAGACGCAGGTGACGATCCAGCAGTTCAGCCTTCACACCCGCTTCGTAGGAAACGATCGTTTCAGACTGGAACGGGACCAGCGTATTGGTACCCACTGCGGTGGTGTCCGGAGCGTTGAAGCCACCCGAACGGTAACCGCTGGCAGCGCGCAGATACATCGACACATCGTCGGTGAATTCATAGCGGGCCATGGCGTTCCAGGTCAGGCGCTTGAAGCTGGCATCGCCCTGATCCGGGACAGCCGGGGCGGTTGCGCCCGATTGCTGACGGATCATGGACTTGTTGTCCCAGGTGTAGCGCAGACCGGCCGTGAGGCTCAGCTTGCTGTCGCGGCCGCCCACGTAATAGGTCGCCTGGCCATAAAGCGCCGTTGATTCTGCGCTTGTCGTGTAACGCAGCAGGCCATTGGTGACCTGGAAACGATACTGGGCAGGATTAGTAGCGCGGAATGAAGGCGCAAGCATCGGTGCGTAGAGCGCAGCAGCCGCGGCTGGGAACCCAACCCCGCGCAACACACCTACGAAGGCCGTGTCGCTGAAGATAAGAGCGTTTGTATCCAATGCGTAACCGCTATTCTGGGGGTTATTCTCGCTACCCTTTTCCCAGAAATAGAAACTACCGACGACCCAATCGAGTGCATCGCTATCGCCGGACAGTTCGAACTCTTGACTGAATTGCTGGTGCTTGCGGACATTATTCGTATCGAACATGCCTTGCGTGGTGGTTGGCAGCGATGCGGTCGAGAGGAAAGCTACGCTTGGGGCCGGAAAGCCGAGGCTCGTCAGCAAGCCAGCAGGAAATCCATTGAACAGAGTAGCATTCGTGAATTGCGGCCCACGGAACTGACCAAGGCCATCCAAGTCAGAGCCGAGCGAAATGCTATCCCATTTGCGATAACCGGAGGTTACCTTCAGCTTAAAGCCGCCAAAGTCATTTTGCAGCTGCAGGTTATGCCCCTGCATCTTGTCCGTCGCATCCTTGTCCTGGTCCAGACAGATGGTGTCGCGATAGACCCGGGTCGGCGCAGCCAAAGCAGCACAGCGTGAATCCAAGAAAGTGGCGCGAGACAGGTATTGTTGCAAGGCTGCCTGCTGGGTCTGGACAATGCCCGGCTGGCCATTGAGCACCAGCGGCGCGCGCGGCGTGCCATCGGCAACGTTGGTCAACTGGAAGGCATTCGGGCGACCCACCGTCTTCGACCAGTCGAAGATATAGCGGATGCTGCCCGTCCCGCCGATGTCGAGCTTTACTGCAGCGCGGACGGCGTCAGTCTTGCGGGCGCCGGGATCCTTGGAATCATCGGCTTGCAGGATGTTATCAACCGTCCCGTTCCGCTGGCTCCGCGCATAGGACAGGGTGGCTTTCAGCCCACCGAAGATCTCGCCAGTATCAAGCGAGGCCTTGGCGTTCCATGCGCCATAGTTGCCAAAGCCGCCGCGCGCCTTGAGGCCCAGTTCGTTGCTCGGATCCCGTGAAATGAAAGCGATTGCGCCGCCGGTCGAATTGCGACCGAACAGGGTCCCCTGCGGGCCGCGCAGCACTTCAACGCGCTCGATGTCCATCACGTCCAGTGCGCTCGCCCCCGAACGACCGATGTAGATACCATCGATGTACAGGGCGTTGGCCTGATCCAGACCGAACGACTCGCTGGCCGGCGAGGTGATCCCGCGGATCGAGATGACTGCAGCCGAATTGCTGGTGGTGCTTTGCACGATCGTGACGTTGGGCGCGATACCGCTCAGGTCACGGGTGTCGCGAACATTAAGCCGTTCAAGCTTTTCGGCGCCAAGGGCGCTGATTGCGATCGGCACTTCCTGAAGGTTCTGCTCACGCTTCTGCGCGGTCACCACGATCTCATCGAGACCGCCATTGTTTGCGGCTTCCTGAGCCAAAACCGGGGTTGCGACGGCCAGCAGGCTGGCACCAAGCATCAAACGAACAGCAATACGCGGGCTATGGACAGTTTTCATGATTCCTCCCCCTCAACCGTCGATTTTCGGTTTGAGTTGCGCAAAGACTGACAATTTGCGTAAAAAATGTCAACCATCATTGCGCAATATGTCATTGATCGGCGCATATCGCCCGATAATGTGTCAAATTTGTCGACCTGATTGCCCGAAACGGAGGCTAGGCGAGCGGCTCATCATCGTGGTTAGCGGGAGCGGTGCAAACGGCCAGGGCGGCCTCGATTTCGCGCAGATAGCGTAGCGTGCTGGCCGTCAAATCGCGCAATTCATCATTGGCCTGGTCGGTTGCCGTGACAAACCGCAGTTCGTCACGCTGGACCCAGCCTTTGGCGATCAGTTGCTCAATCTTGCGCCGCACGGTTTCGCGGGGAATGCCGCTGTAATCGGCGATCGACTGGAGGTTGATCGCCAGCGGCTCGACCGATCCCACCGTTCCTTCGAGGAACTCGGTGTGCGTCATAGCTTCGGGCGCAAACTGCGGACTAAATGTCCGCTCGCCAATAATGGTCAGGACCAAAAACAGGTCCAGATCGCCATCACAGGCATGACGGCATTCAATCAGATGCCGCGTGAAGGCCGCTACATGCACAGCATGAAGCTTACCAAAATTGCGCTCCAGGCGATCGCCTGCCACCGTCCGCTCCTGTCAGCCCGGCCTGGTCAATCAAACCAGAGCCGCTAACCGGTTTATGCGTTCAAGACCTTCCCGACAACTGTTGGCGGCCCACGTCTCACGGTTCGACGATATTGAAATCCAATCGGGGCTGTTCCAGCATTGGTAGCAGCTCTTGGATCGGAGCCGGATCACCCACCACGGTCACTTGCCCTGCAGCAGCCATCCTATCGAGCGGCACTTGCCGGAACAGGATACCCAAAAGCACCGGCTTGGGACCAGTCAGCGTAGGGGCTCCGGGCAGGCTCTGCCCCTTTTCACTAACCAGGACCGAGTTACCAAGCGTCACTGCGAAGCGATCACCGCTGATGCTATCAACCAAATTGAAGCCAAGTCGGGTCTCACCAGCCCGTTCAGGCACCAGGGTCGTCGCCAGCAAGTCCAAGAAGCTACCCAGCGGGGTCGCCATCATCAGATAGCTAGAGCCCCCCTCGGTAAATCCGTCTGGCCGCCCCTGCCGCAACTCACGGGCTCCCGTGAGGTAGATGTTGCGCCAAATCCCGCTTTCCGCCTGATAACCAAGCTGCTCATAGCTGTCGGCAAGGAGAGTTCGGGCTGCTCGGTCTTGCGGATCGGCGAAGACACCATAATTGGCTAGCTCGGCCGACCACCGATAATCTCCGGCAGCAAAGGCTGCCTCGGCTTGCTTATGCAATGCCGCAACTCCGCCGATTGCGCTTACCATGCGCTTAGCTTTCTCGACTGGCGGCAGCGGATTGAGATTGGCGGGCACCCCATCGTACCATCCCATGTATCGATCGTAGACCGCCTTCGCGTTGTGACTGACGGTTCCATAATACTCGCGAACCGACCAGTCGTTGCGGAGCGCTTTAGGGAGTTTGAGGCCCTCGGCGATTTCAGTCGGGGTCTGACCCAAATTCATCCGACGCACTGCCTGATCATGGATGAACTTATAGGCATCGCGCTGATGGGCGACATGTTGGACCACTGCCGCCGTGCCGAAGCGCGGCCAGTGATGCGACCCAAAGCTAAGTTCGGCCTGGCTACCCCACAAGCGCAGAGCCTCGGTCAGATAATCAGCCCAGGCCTTGGCATCGCGCACCTTGGCACCTCGCAGGGTTTGCACGTTATGCAGCGTAGAAGTGGCTGTTTCAGCAAGGCACAGCGCTTTAAGCGAGGGAATCCAAAGGTTGAACTCGGTCGGCGCCTCAGCCCCGGGAGTCATCTGGAAAACCAATTCCACGCCATCAACGGTCACCGTTTGACCTGTGCGCTCAATTTCAACCGTGGGCGGAATGAAACCCTGTTTGCCGGCGGCGATTGCCGTGCCCATGCCCATCCCCGCATGCCCTTGCGGCCCGCGCGGAAGAAAGTATCCGAACTGGTAGAACGCCCTGCGGCCCATAGCTGTGCCAGCCAGCATCCATTCGCTAACCACCTCTTCCACAAAACCCTTGGGTGCGATCACCTGAACGCGGCCCGCCGCAACATCTCGCGGATCAATGATCCCAGTCGCGCCCGCAAAGTGATCGGTGTGGCCATGGGTATAGATGACAGCCAGTACCGGCTTATCAGCCACGTGCTTCTTCAACAGATCGAACGCGGCTTTGGCCACCTCCTCTACTGTCAGTGGATCGATCACAATCCAGCCCTTGGGCGTTTCGATAAAGGTCACGTTGCTGTTATCGAAGTTGCGCACCTGATAAAGTCCGGGAGCGAGGCGGAACAGCCCCTCAGCCCGCAGCACCCGGTTCTGACGCCAAAGCGCAGGATTGACAGTATCCGGCGCTGGTCCTTCGATAAAATCGTTACCAGATAGGTCAAACGAAGGCTTGCCATTAGCTTGCCGGATGATTTGCTCCGGCCAGGTCGCGATGAAGCCACGGCGCGAGAATTCGAAGTCGACCCCATCCTCCGCCGGCAGTGACTTGGCAGCCTCCGCCAATACCGCCCGCGTTGCCGCCGTTGCAGCGCGAGGCGCGGCGGACGCAACCGGCTGTCCGGGTTCAGCTTGCAGGCTACCAGCTCCCAATGCCAACAGGCAAAGGCCAGCGGAAACGGCACGGCTCAAAATGGGCATCGAAGTCCTCTCTTCCAATCCTTCTTCGCTCTATAACAGGCAGCCAGACAACCCGGAATGCGCTCACCGCCCATTCCGGGCGTAACAACAACTGGCTGGGGGTAGCTTATGGTCAGTTTCGAAACTGATTTCGTGATTGTCGGAGCTGGATCGGCCGGGTGCGTCTTGGCCAACCGTCTTTCGGCCGATCCGGCAAACCGCGTTATCCTGATCGAAGCAGGTGGCAGCGGCACCAGCCCCTTCGTCACCATGCCTGCGGGCTATGGCAAGACTACGGCAGAGTTTGGGCATTCTTGGCACTACACCAGCGCCTCGGAACCGGGCATCAGCAATCGAAAGATGCTCTTGCCTCGTGGGCGCGGGCTTGGCGGATCCTCGAACATAAATGGCCTGCTCTATGTGCGCGGGCAAACGGCCGACTATGATAGCTGGGGCAACCTGGGCGCAATCGGGTGGAGTTGGGCGGATGTCGCCCCTTACTTCCGCAGTGGAGAAACCTACGCAGGTGGGGCCAATGAGTTTCGCGGTGATACCGGGCCGCTGCGCGTCGAAGATTTATTGCACCGCGATCCGACCAACGACGCCGTGTTGGCTGCCTTTTCCGAAATAGGTGTGCCACTTAACGAAGACTACAACAGCGCTGACCAGACCGGCGCATTTTATTATCAGGTGACAATGGCCAATGGGCGGCGCTGCTCTGCCGCCGACGCATTCCTTCGCCCGGTCATGGACCGCGCCAACCTGACCGTGCTGACAGATGCGCACTGCAACCGCGTGGTATTCGAGGGCAAGCGCGCAACTGGCGTCGAGATTGAATGCAACGGCGTCAGAAAGCTCATCCATGCCAGCCGCGAAGTTATCTTGTCAGCTGGTGCCTACCACAGTCCCAAATTGCTAATGCTGTCTGGGATAGGCCCGGCGGCCCATTTGGCCGAACTGGGCATTCCGATAATCCGCGATTGCGCGAATGTCGGCGCCGGCTTGCAGGACCATTATATTCTACCGATGAGCTGGCAGCTCAAGCCCGAGGCCTTCAGCTACAACCGGGAGCTATCGGGTGCTCGGCTTGTTTGGAATGTCCTGCGCTACTTTGCCACACGCCAAGGTGCAATGACGATCCCGGCCGCCCAAACTGGCGCCTTTATCAAATCCGACCCCTCGCTTGACCAACCCGATCTCCAGTTCCACTGCTTGCCGATCAGCGGTGAGTTGGATGCGGCATCGACCGATAGCAAGCCACAGCTATCATCCTATCCAGGCCTGACACTTGCCCCGACCGTACTTCGCCCCGAATCCAGAGGGCATGTCAGGTTAGCGAGCCCGGATCCGCGCGCCACACCTGAGATCGTCCATAACTATCTCGATGCCAAGGCTGACCGCGACCTATCGCTCAAGGCCATGCGAATGACCCGAATGCTGGCCGCAGCTCCATCACTGGCCCGACTGATAGTGCGGGAAGCCTATCCAGGACCGGAAACCATCAAAGATGACGCCTTGCTTGATTACGCTCGGCAGACCGGGAACACTGGCTACCATCCGGTTGGCACCTGCCGGATGGGTATTGACGAAGCGGCAGTAACCGATCCGCAATTGCGCGTGCGCGGGGTTGAAGGGCTCCGAGTTATCGATGCTTCGGTCATGCCCCGACTTATCTCCGGCAATACCAATGCCGCAGCTATCATGATTGGAGACAAAGGCAGCGACCTGGTGCTGAAAAATGGAGGATACGACGCATGAAGCCTGATGGCCGCCCTGATAGCGTCGGGCAAGAGGTTCTGTTCAATGTGGCAGGCCAAGTCGCCACGGTGTTGCTGAACCGGCCGGAAAGCCGGAACGCAATAAACGGCAGGGTCACACGTGCCTTGCGCTGGATCATCGACGCAATCGAACAATCACCGTCGATTGCCATTGCCGTGCTTGGATCGAGCACACCCGGCACGTTCTGTGCTGGCGCAGACCTTGCGGAGATCGCAAGGGGCGGCGGGGCTGATCTGGTCGACCATGAGTATGGCTTCGCAGGTTTTGTCCGCGCCCCTCGCACCAAGCCTTGGATTGCCGCCGTAGACGGACCGGCAATGGGCGGCGGTTTCGAGCTTGCCCTTTCGTGCGAAATGATCGTCGCGTCCGATAAGGCGCTGTTTGGTCTGCCGGAGGTCAAGCGTGGCCTGATGGCAATGGCAGGCGGCGCCATCCGGCTTCCGCGCCTACTCCCGCGGGCACTGGCGATTGAGGCATTGATCACAGGTGATCCAATCGGTCCCGATACAGCCCAAGCGTATGGGCTTGTGAACAAGGTGGTCAAGCAGGACGAAGTGCTTTCTGCGGCTCAAAGCCTTGCCGAACGGGTAGCACGAAATGCGCCCATAGCCCTTCGTGAAAGTCTCGCCCTGGCGAGAGCTGCGAGCACAGGCGATGAGAGCACGCTGTGGGCAGCAAACGATGCCGCGATGCTGCGGGTCGCTTCTAGCGAGGATGCTCGTGAAGGTCCGCGCGCCTTCATGGAGAAGAGAGAACCCAAATGGAGTGGTCGCTGAGATGAACGTTGCAACTGTAAGTCAGGCCGTTGCCTCGCGCCGATCCATTCGGGAATTCGATAGCCGCCCAGTGGACTCCACCCTTTTGCGAGGCATTCTGGACAAGGCACGGCAGTCTCCATCGGGCGGCAATCTGCAGCCCTGGCACGCAACCGTGCTGAGCGGAAAACGGCTTGATCGGCTGCGGCAAGAAGCCCGGACTGCCATGATGAAGGGACTGGATGGCGTGGAAACGCCAGAATACCAGATCTATCCCGCTGACTTGCAGGACCCTTGGCGCAGCCGGCGCGGCCATAATGGTGAGGCAATGTACACGGCGCTTGGCATTGGGCGCGATGACAAGGCGGCCCGCATGGCTGCTGTTGCTCGGAACTTCGACTTTTTTGGCGCGCCGGTAGGACTGCTTCTGCACACGCCACATTGGATGGGAAAGCCGCAATGGGCGGATATGGGTATGTGGCTCCAGACCTTGATGCTCTTGCTGGTCGAAGCAGGCCTTGGATCGTGCGCGCAAGAAGCCTGGTCAACCTATCCCGAAACAGTAAAGCGTGTGGCCGATATTCCAGCCGATCACACTTTCTTTTGCGCCCTCGCGATCGGCTATCCAGCTATCAACGCACCCATTAACAACTTCCCCAATCCCAGAGCTCCACTCGATGAAATCGTTCGCTTCTTCGAAGATTGACCTGCGGTAGGCAAGGCTGACTTGAATTTGCAGCGTGGCCGATCAAATGATCATCTTCGTCCTACGCAGCCGCACAGAATCCAATATTAGCGGGGCAGATCGGCCCGAACACTGAGCTTCACCTGCCTGTACAAGGTCTTTGGCAGTTTCGGTGCCCGAAACAGGCAGTGACGCTGCAAACACTCAACTAAAGTGATCAAAGGCGATCCTTCAGGCACCACTGCGGGCTGACCGTTTGAGTTGGCGGCCATCAGTGCCCTCTGGTGTCCCGTAAAGCTATCAGGAGAGCTGTACAGAGCAGGAATTTTGACCGTCAAAGATCCAGGGTTCCAGGCAATCGTGTAGTTCGGATTCGACAAGCCGCCCAGGCTGATCACGTATCTGCCCACTGCGACCGCGCCTTGGGAGTCGCCGCCCCAGGTCAGGGAGCCCGTGATGCTTTCCAGCGTATCTGCTTGAACCAGTCCCGCGATATCAAAGCCAGCACCGCCGCTCCATGGCACACCAGAATAGGCTACAACTGCATCCCTTGCAGTGACCGTCAATGGCGCCCGGTCAATCACCAGGCTGCCGTTGACGTAAGTAATGTCATAGTTGCCCAGTCCACTGCCGGTCGCATTGGCCAGGTTGTCGACATAGGTGCCGGCATTTGTTGCCGATGCCAGGCCAGCAACCCCGGTCACCCTATCGCTGCCATACAGCTGGCCTGCCGTGATGGTGTAACCGTTGTTCTGGGCCGAACCATCATAAGTGGTCCGGCGGCTACCACCGGTGATGGTCAATGGCGCCCGGTCGATCGTTAGGCTGCCGTTGGTGATGTGGACGTCGTAGTTCGATGCCAGGGTGCCACCATTGGCGGTTAGGCCCAGTCTATCGGTAAAGCTACCCGCCACGGTCCCGGCCGCGATCCCGGTAATCGTGAAGCTGTCCGCACCCTGTAGGCCATTCAGCGCCGGACCATTATTGGTCTGGCTGGAACTGTTATAGGTAAAGCGGCTGTTGGCGCCGATGACCGTCAATGGCGCCCGGTCAATCACCAGGCTGCCGTTGACGTAAGTGATGTCATAGTTGCCCAGTCCACTGCCGGTCGCATTGGCCAGGCTGTCGACATAGGTGCCGGCATCGGTTGCCGATGCCAGGCCAGCAACCCCGGTCAGCCTATCGCTGCCATACAGCTGGCCTGCCGTGATGGTGTAGCCGTTGCTCTGGACCGAACCATTGTAGGTGGTCCGGCGGCTACCCCCGGTAATCGTCAATGGTGCCCGGTCGATCGTTAGGTTGCCGCTAGACACCATATCAAGCGCGTAGCCGTTCAGGCTTGCCAGGGTCCCTATACCGATGTTGATAGCATAAGCTCCCCCTGCAACGGCAGCGGTGGCGGCAGATCCAGCAGAGCTCAAGCTGGGGCTTCCCACCCACGTCGAATCCGCCGTATCACCAAGGAATGCACCGGCGATACCGGGGCGATAACCGCTTACGACGAACCGCCCCTTGAGACTTGTGGCAGCATCCTCGCCATAGGTCTTGGCCAGATCTGTTGAGGTGAATGTGAGCCTTGGCTGCATGGCAAATACATAGCGGTTGCCACTACCCGCAACGGCACCGCCAGATGACGCGAAAGTCGCGTTCCAGAACGCGGTATTGGCTGAGTCGAGACCGCCAAAGCTATTGCCATCTGGACCTGCCGAGTAGATCAGCCAGCGCCCATTCGCCGCCGAAATCCCGTTTGGGCCTGCATTGTTGATAAAGGCCCGGTCGGCGGCAAGGATGACGGCTAAATCGATTGCCGATGACTTCAACGTCGCGCCGCTAGACAAGGTAAGATCTGCTAACGAACCTGGATTAGTGGTGATGCGGATGGCGTTGCTGCCGGCGTCAATCGAACCGAGCTTCAGGGACCGTGAATTGTTGAAGAGCAGTGCACCGGTCGTCCCCGAACCGGCCAGGGCCTCGACCCGGTTATTGCCGGTAAGGTTGACATCGCCGGGGCCCGAAACGATCAAGGTATTTGCGGTGATGACGCCACTACCACCAAAGGATGCGCCAGTGGCAACGACAACCCCGGCATTGGCTGCACCCACATCGAGGCTACCGGCAAGATCTAGCATACCGCCGCTGACCGTCGTCGCACCGGTATAGGAGTTTGCTCCGGTCAGCGTCAGCCTGTTTGCCCCCAGCTTCCGCACCGCAAGCACGTTTGCACCGCCGTTTGGATTGGCAATGGCGCCGGCGTACACTTGATCGCCGCCCGAGGTATCAATCCCCAGCGCGCTGCCGCTCAGAAATCCCCCGGAGGTGCTTCCCAAACCCTTGATTAGGTCAAGATCACTTGCGGTGAACTCTCCAGCACCGCCATAGCTCAAGGCTAACATGGCCCCAGAGGAGACGAGAATTTTGGTGCTCTGCCAGTTCGCAGTGTTGCCGCCGTACAGTGCGTTGCGCTTCGAGAATTGCAGTGTCCCAGCACTGACCGTGGTTGCGCCGGTGTATGTGTTCGCCCCGGCAAGCAGCGTTGTCCCCAAACCGGATTGGATCACCCTGCCCACGCCTGAAATGCTGCCCGAAAGGCTCAGCGATCCGCTCTGCGCAAAGTTCAAGGCACCTGAATTGGCAACCGCATTCGAAAAGTTTGAACCGCTTGCCAGATTGAGTTCCAGAGTCGATCCATTCGCTGTGCTGACTGCGCTGGATGGTGCGATGGAACCAGTCGTGCCGTTGCCGATCCGCAGGGTTCCGGCCGTCACCCTGGTTGCGCCGGTGTAAGTATTGGCGCCTGAAAGTATCTGGCTACCTTGGCGCTGGGTGACAGCCAATTGTCCTGCGCCATCGTGGATCGCACCCGGAAAAGTCCAGTTGCCTGAAAGCCCTCCCATATTCAGCGTGACGCCGGTTCCACTGGCTTGATTTGTCACTGTACCCGCGCCGGCGAGGCCGCCCACGTTTACACTATACCCATTCAAGTCAAACGCTGCGCCAACACCAACATTAAGGCTATTGCTGAAGCTTAGCACGGCGGACGATCCAGCCTTTAACGTGCCGGCATTGACCGTCGCTGCGCCGACAAAGTTGTTCGCCCCTGAAAGTGTAAGCGTCGATGCTGCGCCGGTATCCTTGGTCACCGGACCGATACCGGAGATGATACCAGACAGGGTCTGATTTGCGCTAGACGAATAGCGGAATGAGGCCACAGGGCCGAAAAAGCGGATTGCACCGGCGTAATTGCCGCCGCCCAGCGTACCAGAACCTCCGATGATCAGGCCGCTTCGCGTCTCAATCGAACCCGTGAAAGTGTTCATGCCATTCAAGCTTTGCGAGCCAAAGCCGTTTAAGGACAAGGAAACCGCCCCCAGGCCGTCCTCGATCACACCGTCAAACACACCCGTCTGGTTGTTTACATTGATATTCAACGTAACAGGGTTGGCCGCGGAGTTCGTTATCTTGCCCGATCCCCCCAGCGATCCGGTCGTGGCGGAAAAACCCGCGAGATCAAGCGTTGCCCCGCTCGCAATCGTGGTTGCAAGCAAGTTTGACGCGCCGAACGGTGAATTCGATCCTGCTTTAACGGTGCCGGCATAAATCTTCAGCTTGCCTGAATATGTGTTAACTCCCGAAATCGTGGTAGTGCCAGACCCAGACTGAGTTAGGGTACTTGCACCCCAACCTGAAATCAGACCCGACACGCCCAGCGCACCACTCTGGATGAAGTTTAACGTTCCAAGGTTGTCCACCACGTTGGAAAAGGTTGAACCATCAGCCAGATTTAGCGCCAGCGTTGCCCCATTGGCCGTGCTCACCGCACTTGATGCCGCGATCGATCCAGTCGCACCGTTGCCGATCTGTAGCGTGCCGCCGCTGACAGTGGTCGCGCCGGTGTAAGTATTTGCTCCCGAAAGGGTCAGTCTTCCCGGGCCTGCCTTGGCCAAGGTTCCCGAGCCTGATATCACGCCCGAAAGCGTTCCATCAGCAGCAGCATGGATTACATTTAGGGTCAGGGCACCACTGTTGGCGATCGCGCCCGCACCATATATCCCGCCGCTGCCTGCTGCCGTGAGCGTCAGCCCGCTGGCTGCACCAGAATTGCTAATCGCGGCATTGATCTTGATCGCGCCGGCTGCTTTGAGCGTTAGCGAAGTGTTGGCGCTCCAGCTGACGGCATCGGCGACGGTAATATCTCCATCCTCTGCACCTGATGCGCCGGTGGCGATGGTAACATTGGCAGTAGCCAGCGCGTTCTGCAGCGTAGTGGTGTTGATGTTGGCACCGGTAGCCGAGGCGGTGAAGCCTGACGTGCCGGTTTGGCTACCGGCAGAGATGGTCAGATTATAGGGATCGATCAGCAGATTGCCGGTCTTACCATTGCGGGCAAGCAGGCTTGTTCTGCCAAGGTATTCAAGCTGGCTACCCGACACTTCGGTTTCGCCACCATCACCGCTATTGCCGAGAGCCTGGGCCGAAATTGCCCCTGCGAAGCTGGTCACGTCATCAGACCAAACCGTTACATTGCCAGCATTGCCGGAGCTGGTGCTGTCGGCTCGAATGATACTGTTCGGATCAATCGTCACCAGCTTGGCATTGGCCAATCCGGGTATGACTTCACCGCGGTTGCCACCACCGACCGTTATGGTCCCGCCACCGGTCGTTCCGCTGGCGTCAATGACGGCACCATGCAGCGCGATAGAGTGTCCGGCCAATGTAACCGTACCGCCCTGCCCGCTGCTCGATGAAGCATCGAGCTTGCCTTTCACTGTAAGATTGCCATCCTGCGGCAGGGCAGATGGATCGCCAATGCCACTACTCAGGATGACACTTTCGCCCTGGATCCGTGCGTCGGATGCGACCATGGCAGGTGACAACGAGACCACCCGTCGCCAAGCACTGCGCGCGATACTGCCCGATGTTTGCAGCAGCTGGGTGTCAGGCAATGGCTGGAGCGATCCTTCGCCCAGCGCAATTTGCAGAAAGCCATCACCAAAGGTGTCGATTGTCGCAGCCTCACCGGCGGCCAGAGTAATCCGCCCCATAGGAACCGAGATTAGGCCTGCGTTGGAAACACTGCCGCCGATCAAGGCCGCAAAGCCCTTAGGTCCGGCCATGATATGCCCAGCATTGCTGACCGCAGCAGAACTGCCGCCTCCTTTGAATTTGAGCTGACCGGATCCTTCGACAGCATCAAGCCCCAACGTTGACGCCACAAACCCCCCACCAACATTCACTATGCCATCGCTGGTGATCGCGATGCCGTTAGGGTTGAGCAAGATTAGCGACCCATTGGCACTCAGCGAACCCGCTAGGACCGAGCTTGAACCGCCGGATACAAGATTCAAACTGACTGATTGGGCGTCTGGTTGCTGAAAGGTAACACTGTTTCCGCTTGCAATGGAAAAGCTTTTCCAATCGATCACCGCTGCCTTGCTCGCCTGCTTGACGGTTACTGTGTTCCCGATCGTCTGCGTGCTGGCAGCACCAGAAATGACCTGGCTGCCTTGGGGTAAACCCGAGAAGTCCCGAGACTGCGCCTGCGCTGCATAGGGCAGCGCTGCGGCACCGACTATTAGCGATGCAATAGAGGCAAAGGTCCGCAAACCTGCGGGACTGTTGGCGCGCACCAAGTTTGGCGGGCGCTTAGCCCGAGCCGAACGTGCCTCAAATTCTGCCAGCCAAGGGCTACGTGAGCGGAGAAAAGAAGCCATGATATCTAGAACCCAAGTCCGATTGAAAGGTTGATCCGGCTGCTGCCGGCGCCGTTCACGGCTGTGCATTGGCACCAGCCGTATTCGACTGCGAAGCGGACCTGCGCCGAGCCGGCTTTGTGCAGCCAGCGGGTCCCAAAACCTAACGCCTGCACGTCAAGATTGGATGGATTGCTGCTTGTCTTGGCGTTCCAACCAATGGCTACCGCGCTGAATAGGTAAGGACTAACCGCTATCGTCTTGGTACCGAGCCGCAGTGAAATCTCGCGGGCCAATTCTTTGCGTAACGTTATTCCGGAATCCGTGATTAGGCTGCCGGGGGAAGCGGCAGAAATGCCATCCGCTGTGGCCAGGCTTAGTGTTTCGGGGACGAACAACGGTTTGCCGAAGCTGCTCTGCCCGCGCATCGTCAACGCCAGGCTTGTTTTGGCATCAAGGTTGACATGCCAGCTAAATCGCCCGTTCAACTTGGAACTACCGGGTCGGGCATTTGGCTCTGAAAACGGCGGCTCTGATGCTACTGGCGCTGCTCGTCCGGCCACGCTGCGGGAAAGCAGCAGCTCGCCGGCCACATAGCTGCCGTCAGAGAAACGCCTCCAACCTGCAGCCCCAAGACGCAGGCTGGTGTAATGGTCGCGATTGAGCTGATAGCTGAAAAACGGAAGCTCTTGGTGTTGGGTAATGGTGTCCACACCCAGAGACAGGAACAGGGCACGGTCATGACCCGCAATGCTTGCTGTGGTAAGCGTCGTCCCAAACCTCGCAAAGTGGCCGAGCGAGTTTAGAAAGCTTTTGCTGGCGGTCTGGAGTGTGCGCGATTGCAAGTAGCCCGCCTCAAGGCCCACGCCACTGTTTCCAAGCGGCAGGTTCAATGATGCGCCAAACAGACTGTACGGGTTCTGGCTCAGGCCCACTTTTGGCAGTTTGCTCGATTGGCCCGTAACAAGTTGGATCCGCTCTCCGCGCCCTGCCAGGTTGTTGATCGTGATTGAGGCGAGCACCATGTCACCGCCAAGCGACCCGGGAAGGCTATTGTCCCAGCTGAGCGAACCGCTAGTTCGGGTAAGCTTGCCTTCGATCACCAATCGGGTGGTCCCCGGCCCAAGCCCTGCTTTAAGAGCGCTGCGCAGTTCAAGGCCAGCCGCGCTTCCCGCGAGGGTCAATCGCCGATCAAGCTCAGCCAGCCCTAAATGTGGCCGGCCCACCAGTGGCAGTAGATGGGCACGAACAAATCCCCGGACTTTTGAGGGTACACCGTCGGAATCGATCGCTTCGATTGTGCCATCGACGATCTCAATTCTCAGCTCACCATCCTGCTCGATCGTCTGAGGCGGGATAACAACCCGAACCAGGACAAAGCCAGCGCGGGCATAGACTGCCTCAAGCCGGCCGGCTGCATCATAAACTTGAGCCAACGAGATCCGCTTACCCACCACTTCTTGCCGAAACGCGGCATGGGCCATTGCCAGTTCGGCAAACGCTCCATCAATCACCACCTCACGAAGCGAGACGGTCAGGTTCCTTGCTTCGCGCGGAGCTTCAAGCGGAGCGGCAGCAACATCAAGCCGCAGTGCAGAAACTGCTGGAATCACGAATGAACCCTGGCGACTTGCCCCCGGCGTTACCTGGCTTGGCGCGATAGTCGGCGGTAGCGAAGCAGGAGGCAGCGCAGTCTGCGCGTTGGCCACGGCGGGCGGCAGCGCCAGAAATCCAAACAGCAGTATCGGCCTCAGGAAGCATCCCGCCCCCGCCCGACACGGCTTGTTAAGTATGTTAAGCAACCTTTCGCCCATGACCTAAGGCAATTAGCGTACAAAATCTGCCAAATGGTTAAGGCGCCCGCGCCTAATCCGTTGCAAAACATGATAATACCAACGGCTAAGCAGCTGGCTGTAGGGCGCAGAATGCGCGGCAATGGCCTTCGGAAGCTGTGGCCAACGCTAAAGCCAGGCCGGGGTCAAACTGCCTGTCACAAGTGGTTAACCGGTTATCCGCAGCGGCTTGGTGGGGCACAACCATCCGAGGGGCGACACCGCCACCGCGCTTCTGCCAATTCTTTCCCGAACAACTCTGTGCCCCACACCCCGTTTAGCCTTGCCGGGATTGACGCGACGCGCTGAATTGGCAAGGTGCATTTCAAAGCAAAACCGAAATTGCACGTGGAGGGGATAATGCGGCGGAAACTGATGCTGGCGGCGATGCTGCTGGGGACGAGTGCGCTGGTTGCAGGCTGCGATCAGGTCAAGCAAGTCATTGGCAAGGATGCGGTTGCGGTCAAGGAAACCGAATATCCCGAAAAGGTCCTGTGGGGTGACACGCACGTCCACACCGCCAATTCGGTTGACGCTTTCGGATTCGGTGTTCGCCTCTCCCCCGAAGACGCCTTGCGCTTTGCCCGCGGTGAAGAGGTGACCTCCACCACCGGTGTAAAGGCCAAGCTGCCCCGCCCGCTGGATTTCATGGTGATTACGGATCACGCCGAAGGCCTGGGTGCCACCAAGGCACTTTACGACGCGCCGCGGATGCTGATCACCGATGCCCGGATGCGGCGTTGGTACGACATGATGCATGAAGGGCCAGAAGGCTCGCAGCGTGCCATGGCCGAATTGCTGGATGCTCGTGGCCGCAATGATCTGCCCGACGCCATGCTCAACCAGTCTGATACAGCCGAACGCACCAAGTCGGTCTGGAAATCAAACATGGAAACCGTCGAGGAGTACAACGAGCCAGGCAAGTTTACTGCCTTCCACGGCTTCGAATATACCTTGATGCAAGGCGGCAATAACCTTCACCGAAACGTGATCTTCCGCGATGGCGCCGACAAGGTGAAAACCGTGGCGCCGATTGACCCGACCTACAAGGCCACCCCGGATGAAATCTGGAACTACATGGAAGCCTATGAAAAGGCGACCGGTGGCCGTGTTCTGGCGATCCCTCACAATTCGAACTTGTCCAACGGCCTGATGTTCGAACTGACCCAACCCGGCGGTGGCCCAATGACTGCCGCCTACGCCAAGCGTCGCGCCAAACTTGAGCCGGTGGTTGAGATCACCCAGATCAAGGGCGACAGCGAAGCGCACCCCTTCCTCTCGCCGAACGATGAATTTGCCGGCTTTGGTGTTGCGGGCTGGGAAATGAACAACCTGATCGGCAATCAGGCAAAAACGCCAAACATGTATGCTGGCGAGTACGTTCGCGAAGCCTTGAAGCGGGGCCTGATGCTCGAGGCGCAGATGGGCGTGAACCCGTACAAGTTCGGGGTGATCGGTTCGACCGATACCCACACCGGGCTTTCAACGGCAGACGACAATCAGTTCTTCGGCAAGCATAGTGGGAACGAGCCGAACCCGAAGCGGGTCATGCAAGAGCAAAACCTCGGCACGAACCGAGGACGCTTTGGCTGGCATTACCTCGCCAGCGGTTACGCCGCAGTCTGGGCAAAGGCCAACACGCGCGCGGCAATCTTTGATGCGATGCAGCGCCGTGAGGTTTACGCCAGCACTGGTCCGCGCATGACTGTGCGGTTCTTCGGTGGCTGGGACTTCAAGGCCGACGATCTCAAGGGTAACTGGGTCCAGGCCGGCTACAAGCGCGGCGTGCCGATGGGAGGCGAACTCTCCGGCGGCAAGAAGGGCGCGCCCAGCTTCATTGTTTCGGCGCTCAAGGATCCGATCGGTGCCAATCTTGATCGCGTACAGGTTGTCAAAGGCTGGGTCGACAAGGCCGGCAAGAGCCACGAAAAGGTCTTTAACGTAGTATGGAGCGATCCGGCCAAGCGCAAGCTGACCGGCGGCAAGCTTCCGGCGGTTGGCGATACGATCGATCTGGCCACGGCGACCTACAAGAACACGATTGGCGCTGCGACCCTGGCAACTGTGTGGACAGATCCGGAGTTCGATCCGGCAGTGCGGGCGTTCTATTATCTCCGCGTGATCGAAATCCCGACGCCACGGTGGTCCGCCTACGACGCGGTTCGCTTCAAGCTGAAGCTGGCCCCCGATGTGCAGGTAAAGCAGCAGGAACGCGCCTACACCTCGGCCATCTGGTACAACCCGATCAAGTCTTAAGGAGCCTGCATGATCGCCTGGCGGACACGCGCAGCAGCCCTGTTGCGCGAACCTCTGTTGCATTTCCTTGCTGCAGGGGCAGTGATTTTCATCGTCCTGTCCGGGCAGCAGCCTGACGCGGGTGAGCGTCGGATCGTGGTCAACGAAGCCGCCGTCTCCGGGCTTGTAAACCGGTATATCCAGGCATTCCGCCGCCCACCTACGGATGAAGAGCTCGACGGCCTGATCCGCGACTATGTGCGCGGTGAAGTCTACTATCGCGAAGCCTTGCGATTGGGGCTCGATCAGGATGACGAAGTCGTCAAAAAACGGCTCCGCAACAAGATGCTGGCAATCGCCGGCGCGGAAGCCGAAGCCACCCGGCCCAGCGATGCCCAATTACAGGCGCTGTTGGACCAGAACCCGGCACGCTATGCCGAACCGCCGCGTTATACCCTGGAACAACGCTATCTGGGGGCTGACAATCCAGCATTGCGCGCTGCGGCACGCGCGCAGATTGCCGCACTGAAACCCGGCGAAAGCCCAAATGTGCCAGAAGAGCCGATCCCTCTCCCCGGCCGACTTGAAAGCAGCGCGCTCCTCGATATCGCCACGCAGTTCGGAGACGACTTTGCCGCCGCACTGGAACAGGCCCCGCTGGGGCAATGGAGTGGTCCGGTCGGGTCTGGCTTTGGTCTCCATGTGGTCAAGGTCGTCCGCCGCGAACAACGTCCAAAGCCGGATCTGAACGCCATCCGCCAACGCCTGGAAAACGACTGGCGGAGCGCCGCCGTGCGCAAGGCCGAGGATGAAAATCTCGCCGCCCTGCTCAAAGGCTATGACGTCGTAATCGAGCGCCCCAGGTGAAGGCCTTTTTTCGCCTTGTTCTGACCATAATCGCGCTCGCTGGTGCCCTGCCGGCTCAGGCCGACGAGTTGCGGCCAGGCTACCTTGAACTGACCCAGCAAACCCAGTCCGAATGGAAACTGGTCTGGAAAGCGCCGATCCTGGGCGGGCTGGCCACGCGGGCCGAGCCGCTGCTGCCTGATTTCTGCCAGTTAAAGCTTGAAACACCGCGCCTTTCTGGACCGGCCGTTGTGGCTACTGGCAAGGTCAGCTGCAGCAAGCCGCTGGAGGGGGCGACTGTCGGGCTTAAAGGCATGGAACCGGGCTCCACCGATGCCCTGCTCCGCGTTGCACCACTGGGTCGGCCGGTCCAAACTGAACGGCTAATCCCCGGCAATAGTAGCTACACGGTCAGCACCGTCCCCGACGGATGGCAGGTTGCACGCACCTATTTGGTGATTGGGGTTGAGCACATCCTTGCCGGCTTCGATCACTTGCTGTTCGTGATTGCCCTGGTCCTGTTGCTTCAGCGCGGACGGCCAGTCGTTGCCGCTGCTACCGCATTCACCCTTGCCCACTCACTGACACTGGCTGGTACAACGCTTGGCCTGTTTGGCCTGCCACAGGCTCCAGTCGAGGCCACCATTGCGCTTTCCATCGTGTTCCTGGCGGTTGAAATTGTGAAGGCAAGCCCCGGTGAACTCCGTCTGTCCGAACGTCTGCCCTGGGTGGTCGCATTTCTGTTCGGCTTGCTGCACGGTTTCGGCTTTGCCGGGGCACTGCGCGAAATCGGGCTCCCCGAAACAGATGTGCCGGTGGCCCTGCTCACCTTCAACCTTGGTGTTGAGGCAGGGCAACTGGTGATCATTGCTGCAACGCTCGCCGTGCTGGGCGCGCTTGCCCGGTTTGCACCGGCGGCCCGGCGTCCGGCTGTCATTGCCAGCACCTATGCAATCGGCGCCGTGGCCAGCTTCTGGTTCATCGAACGCATCTGGGCATGAGCGCAAGCACCCGCCTTGCCGGACTGGATGCGCTGCGGGGCATTGCGGCGCTGTTGGTGATGGGCCTGCATGCCAATGCCGTTTTCGGGGGGATGCCGGCTTTTTCCAAGGGTTACCTGGGGGTCGATTTCTTCCTGATCCTGTCAGGCTACCTGATGGCCAGGATTACGGAGCCGCGTCTGGCAGCCGGTCTTGCGCCGCTGCGCTTCATGACCGCGCGCTACAAGCGGTTCTGGGGCATGGTAGCGCTGGGGTCGCTGATCGGAGTTCCCTATCTGTGGATCCGTTCAAGCGGTGAATGGTGGCCGTTCCTGCCTGCCCTGATTGCCAACCTCGCGCTATTGCCATGGCCCGTCGCCAATCTGCTCTTCGCGCTCAACATCCCGGCGTGGACTATCTTTGCCGAGCTGATCGCCAATGGCGTGCATGTCATGGCGCTGCGCCGCCTGTCCAACCGCGCGCTTGCATTCATAACGATCGTCCTCGCCGGATTGACGATCGGTGTCGCGATCACCTGGGGTTCGCTTGATGTCGGTGCGCGGCCTGGTCATGTCTGGGCGGCTATCCCGCGCGTGTTCCTTGCCTATTGCCTGGGCATCACTCTGTGGCGATGGCGACAAGAGCGGGGCCTGATCACCCTACCTCCAACGATGGTGCTTGCCGCCCTGCCGGTGGCGGTCATCGGCAGCTGGTACGGACAGTGGCGCGATTGGTCGTTCGATCTGGCTTTTGTCCTGCTGCTGTGCCCGCTGATCATTTCCGCAGCAACCGCGATCGTCCGGCAGCACTGGCTTGGCTGGCTGTCTGCAGCCGTTTCCTTCCCGCTGTTCGCAACCCACCTGCCGATCCTGGAGGCTGTGCGCGAACTCGGGGGCGACAAAGAACTGGCAATCCCTCTCGCCCTTGCAGCCGCGCTCACAATCGTGTGGTGGACAAACCGCCGCGATGCCCGCAAGGCTTTGACCAAGACTTAAAGGAGACCCCGATGGAACCCGCCGTCCTGTTTGACCTTGACGATGCCGGCATCGCGACGATTACTCTCAATCGTCCGGAAATGCGCAACCCGATCTCGGGAGACGAGGTGGTCGATGGTCTGTGTGACACTCTGGCGGCGATGGAAGCCAATCCCAAGGTCCGCGTCGCAATCCTGACTGGCGCGGGCAAGGCCTTCTCCTCGGGTGGAGATATCAACGCGATGAAGCCCGGCGGCGGCGGCCTGAATGCCGGTTTCCCGGCCGGCACACGTGGGAATTACAAGCGCGGTATCCAGCGCATCCCGCTCGCTTTCGCGGCGCTTGAAGTGCCGGTGATCGCCGCAGTCAACGGCCCGGCCATCGGCGCCGGACTGGACCTTGCCTGCATGTGCGATCTGCGTATCGCCGGAGAAAGCGCCAAGTTCGCCGAAAGCTTCGTCAAGCTGGGGATCATTCCGGGCGATGGCGGAGCCTGGCTGCTGCAACGCGTCGTCGGCTTTGCCAAGGCCGCTGAGATGTCGCTGACCGGCGACATGCTCGACGCTACCGAAGCCCTCACCTGCGGCCTTGTCTCGCGCGTCGTTCCCGATGCGGATCTGCTGGACGAAGCCCGCGCGCTCGCTGCCAAAATCGCGGCCAACCCGCCGCACGCTGTACGCATGACCAAGCGCCTGCTGTGGGAGGCCCGCCGAGCCGACCTCGCAACGGTGCTGGAAATGTCGGCCGCAATGCAAGCCGTCGCCCATGCCACCAGCGATCACGAAGAGGCCGTCAACGCCTTCCTCGAAAAGCGCAAACCGGTGTTCAAGGGCGACTGAATCACACCCGATGTGATTTCCCTGTTCCATCACATTGCGATGTGATAGGCGAGTCGCATGTCAGCAAATCTCATCGATCGCGTGCGGCGCCTCGTTACTGACGGGGGTATGTCGCGTGCCGGGCTTGCTCGCGCTGCCGGGCTTCATGCCAATACCCTGCGCGATTGCACCGAGGCGGACTGGAATCCAACCGCCGAGACGCTCGGAAAGTTGGAGCGCTTCTTGTGGGACAGCGATGACGAGCCGGTGCTGGTGCCGATCGAGGACATCATCGAGGAAGCCCGCAACGGGCGGATGTTCATCCTGGTTGACGATGAGGACCGCGAGAACGAGGGCGATCTGGTCATCCCCGCGCAAATGGCGACGCCGGATGCGATCAACTTCATGGCGATGCACGGGCGCGGCCTGATCTGTCTGACGATGACGCGTGAGCGGACTGACCAGCTTGGGCTTGAGCTGATGGCCCGCAACAATGGCACCCGCCACGAAACCGCTTTCACCGTCTCGATCGAGGCGCGCGAAGGCGTTACCACCGGGATTTCCGCAGGCGACCGCGCCCGCACCGTGGCCGTGGCGATTGATGCCAGCAAGGGACGGCAGGATATCGTTACCCCTGGCCACGTTTTCCCGCTGATCGCGCGCGATGGCGGCGTGCTGGTTCGCGCCGGGCACACCGAGGCCTCGGTCGACATTTCCCGGCTGGCCGGCCTTAATCCCTCGGGCGTGATCTGCGAGATCATGAACGAGGACGGGACCATGGCCCGCATGGACAACCTGATCCCCTTCGCCCGCAAGCACGGGCTGAAGATGGGCACGATCCGCGACTTGATCGCCTATCGCCGCAAGCACGACCATCTGGTCGAGCAGCGTGCTGAACTGCGCTTCCAGAGCCAGTGGGGCGGCGAATGGACGGCCTATACCTTCTTCAACAAGGCCACCGACGACGAGACCATCGCGCTGGTCAAGGGCCACATCACGCCCGACAAACCCACTCTGGTCCGCATGCACACCATGAGCATGTTCGTCGATGTCTTTGGTGAAACAAACGAACGCTCAGGCCTGCTCTCGCGCTCGATGGAAATCATCGCCGAGGAAGGCACCGGGGTGCTGGTGCTGATCAACAAGCGCATGCCAGGCATGGTTTCGCGGTTCATCGAATTGCGACACCAGGGCAAGGGTGCGGGCGCGCCGGAAGTCGAGCAGCTTCGCGACTACGGCGTTGGCGCACAGATCCTTGCGGAACTGGGCGTGCATGACATGATCCTTCTTACCAACACGCATCACACCCTTGCCGGGCTCGAAGGCTATGGCCTGTCGATTGTCGGCGAACGGGCCATCACGGGAACGGCAGGCGAATAATGGCAAAATTTCTTATCGTCGAAGCGCGCTTTTACGACCACCTCAACGATCAGCTGATCGCCGGGGCCAAGGCCGCGCTCAAGGCAGCCGGCCATCAGGCTGACGTGATCACCGTGCCCGGCGCGCTGGAAATTCCCGGTGCGATCGTGCTGGCCGATCAGGCCCAGCTCTATGATGGCTATGTCGCGATTGGCGTGGTGATCCGGGGCGAGACCTATCACTTCGAAATCGTTGCGGGCGAAAGCGCGCGCGGGATCATGGCGCTGACCATGGATGGCATGGCCATCGGTAACGGCATCCTGACGGTTGAGAACGAAGCCCAGGCGCTCGTTCGCGCTGATCCGGGCCAGAAGGACAAGGGCGGCGAAGCAGCCAAGGCCGCGATTGCCCTGCTCGATCTGCGCGAAAAGTTCGGATGAGCGCGAACCCCGCCATCTCCGGCATCCCGCTGGTCCTGGGCGGGAATGTCTTTGGCTGGACCGCAGACCGCGATACGAGCTTTGCCGTGCTAGACGCCTTTTACGAGGCCGGCGGGCGCATGATCGACACCGCCGACGTCTATTCGGCCTGGGTGCCGGGTCACAAGGGCGGCGAGAGCGAAACCGTGCTGGGCGAATGGCTGGAAAGCCGCGGCGTGCGGGCGGACATGCGGATCCACACCAAGACCGGGATGCTGGGCGCGGCCGAGCTTTATGCGCCGGAACGGATTGCCCAATCGCTGGACCGCTCGCTGGAGCGGCTGCGGACCGATTACCTTGACCTGTACTATGCCCACCGCGACTATGCCGAACTCGCGATTGACGAGATTGCCTCCGCTTTTGCGGCAACCGTAGCCAGCGGCAAGGTCCGGGCCATTGGCGCATCGAACTTTGACGCAGCCCGCCTGGGTGCTGCACTGCAAGCCGCCAAGGCCGGAGGTTACGCCGCGTTCCAGGTGCTGCAGAACGAATACAACCTGGTCTCCCGCGCGGCTTATCCGACAGACCTCCAGGCACTTTGCACCAGCAACGGGATTGCCATGCTGCCCTTCTTCGGGCTGGCTTCGGGCTATCTCACGGGCAAGTACCGCAGCGCTGATGACCTTGCGCAATCGGTGCGCGGCACCCGCATGACCGAGCTGGTGACCAAGGGGGTGCCGATGCTGGCCGCGATGGATGCGATTGCGGCGGAAAGCGGGGCCTCGCACGCAGCGATTGCCCTTGCCTGGCTGCGCAACCAGCCCGGAATTCCGGCGCCGATTGCCAGTGCCACACGGGTTGAGCAGCTGGCGCAATTGATCGAAAGCACCAGGCTGGAATTGCGCGCCGACCAGCTAGCGGCGCTCACTGCCGCCTGATCGAGGCAAAGGCTGCACAAGGCCGCACAAGCGTACTCAGCGACAGCAAGCCAGCAACAGGCGGCGTCATAGCCGCGCACTCGCCCCTGCCGTTTGCCGGAAAAGCGCCGGGGGCTGAGCACTGCAGATGAAAGCCAAAAGTTGGATTTCGATCACATCGCGCACATTGCAATGTGATTTGTGTTGGAAATTGTAGGACTTACCCGGTCAGCGGCGCGCAGCTATCAGCGCGGCGGGCCTGGTCAACCTGGGCGAACAATTCCGCCGTCGGGGCAAGCCGCCGATCAAGGATGATGCCCTTATCCGAAGGCGATTCCACCACCGGCATACCTGCCGGAACCGACTGGCCTTTACGTGCCAGGACAAAGCGGATGCCCTGCGGGTACTGGCTGGTATCCAGCGCGGCGATATTGTCGGTATTGGCGGCAAAGACCGAGAGCGAGGCATAGCCCTGGTTCGGCGACGGCGCGGCTGTTACCAGCAACGGCCCCTTGCGCAAGTCATACACACACGAGGCATAGGCCAGGTCTGGTGAAGGCCGGACCACCCCGCGCGAATCCTTGGTGGTGCGGGGCCCGAACTTGAACTGGTTGGTCATCCCATCATCGCCAACGATGCGATCCATCGCGATGTTCATGAGGGCATGCGGCACGGCCAACACCAGACCGAGATGGCCCACGATGGCGGCACCAACGAACAGGCCGAGCAGCTTTACGTTCCGGTTCATGCTGCACCTCCGCAATCGAGCTTGGTTACCTTTGGCATCGGGATCGAGGCATAGTCCTGCTGCGCCTGCTTGCTGGGCAGGTAGAGCCGCAGGGTCATGTCATAGTCACCCGCTTTGCTGGTCGAAGCCCAGGCCCCGTTTTCCGGGCGCTTGGGCGAAAGCGTGGCCGTCCATTCCGACTTGCCATCCGGCTGCGCCTCGGTCTGGTCGAATGACAGGGCGTCATCGTTGTTGAGCGGCAGGTAGTTATCCGCCGCATAGACCGTGATCGACCACCACTGGGCCGGCAAAGCCCCGCCTGTCACGCGATAGCTGCAGTCTTCGCGCAGGCGGGCGCCGCTGTCATCGGTGTTGCGGCTGAAGTACATGGCCTGGCTCTTGTTCAGCGCCAGCAGGCCGGAAACCGCAACCCGGGCGCGGGTCCAGGGATCGGCATCGACCGAGCCGGTGACCTTGCTGCCGTTCCACCCGGAATAGGTTTCCCCCTGCACCATCCCGTGCTGCAAAGTGTACCAGCCCGACGCCGCCCCGGCCAAAAGGCCTGCGACGATCACGCCGGTGGTGATCAATTTACCCGACATCCATAAACTCCTTCAGGCCAAGCGGCGCATAGGGGCCAATAATCAGCTGCTCGAACACGCCCGTTCCCTCGCCATAGCGTGCCGACTGCACGCGCGAGACGAATTGCACGTGGTAGTTATCCATTGTCCTGGGATCGCACTGGGCCAGACCAAAATCCTCCCGCTCGACCGCCAATTTGCCGTGGTAGAGGCCATGGCCCCACTTGGGATGGGTATAGCCCAGCCCGCGCATCTGGAACCGCCCCAGCAGTTCGAAGGTGATCGTGTCCGGCCCGTCCGGCGTTTCGACCGAGATCGTCCCGCCGCCGGGCCAGCGGGTTCCGGCTGCAAGGGGTGCGGCCATCCGGGCAGCGGGCGTTTCGTACAGTCCTTCAGCGCCGCTGCCATCGGGGGCAATCACCGCGCGGGTGTTCCAGGCATGGCCGCCGGCATCGGCGTTGATGTGGAAGAAGACCGAGCGGTCACCAAAGTTGAGCGGGGTCCATTGCCAGAAGAAGCCGGGGATGACGCCGTGCCCATGTGGCTGTTCATCGCGCGCGCCGACCGGGCGCACGCCCCAAGAGCGGTCACGGGTGCCGGCGGTACCCGGCGCGCAATCCTGCCGTACGCCATCCACCTCGATCCATCCGGTGTAATGCCCGTTCTGGGTCAGCCGGGTGTAATCCATGAAGGTGCGCGGCCCGATCCGGTGAGTGAAGCGCGGCTCCTCGATCGGAAAGGCGCGGCCGGTAAAGGTCAGGTCAGCCTTCAGCCCCTCCCCATCGACCACCACGCGCAGCTGGTGCAGCGGCTCGATAATTTCGATCCGGATCGGTCCGACCTGCAAGTCAAGCCGCTCCATATTCAATTCGCGGCTGGCGTGGAGGTTGTATTGCACCCCGTCGCGGATCGCGGAAAAGTGGGCGTCTGCCACATTGAGGTGCGGATAGATGCCCAGCGCCACGGCGAAGAAACCCGAGCCATCCGGGGCATAGCCATTGAAGAAATAGCGATCGTAGAAGTTGCGATCGGTCCCGGCATAGGCGACCGGTTCGGGGGTCTGGTGCAGCGGGAAATCGTCGCCCTTGGTCAACATCTACCTATCTCCATTCACCCAGACCCGTTCGTGTCGAGCGT
>JACCDN010642910.1_pt1 | contig 29220 bp, 27 predicted proteins | sample 7441691 | NCBI WGS metagenome assembly JACCDN01 (sample SAMN15323439, study PRJNA562643) | freshwater metagenome | isolation source: river surface water | place: USA:Blue River Watershed | collected 2017-08-16 | reverse complement strand
GGGCGTTTGAAGTCATGCCACGACAAGTCCTGACATATGAACTGGCAAGGCCGGGGCGGTTGTTTCGGGTTTCATTTGACCTGACGAAGCCGGTTTCTGGAGCCGGTGAGTGACAGAAGCAGACGCGGCCAATGAGCTGATGCGGTTGGCGAAACAGATTGCCTATCACAACAAGCGCTACCATGCCGAAGACACGCCTGAAATCTCGGACGCGGAATATGATGCGTTGGTGCGGCGCAATAATGAGTTAGAGGCGGCTTTTCCGCATCTCGTGCGCGCCGACAGCCCCAATAAATTGGTTGGCGCTGCTGTAGACGGTTCAGGCCTGAAGAAAATCACGCATGCCAAGCGCATGATGAGCCTCGACAATGCGTTTGAGGCGCAAGATGTGCATGATTTCATGGCGCGTGTCAGGCGCTTTCTAAACCTCGCCTCCGATGCGGATGTTGCGTTGACCGCGGAGGACAAGATTGACGGCCTTTCGCTCTCCTTGCGTTATGAAAAAGGGCATCTGATTCAGGCCGCAACCCGAGGCGACGGCAGCGTGGGGGAGGATGTGACCGCCAATGTCGCCTACATCTCCGACATTCCGCAGGCGTTACACGGCGATGTGCCCGATATCTTCGAGATACGCGGCGAAGTCTATATGGCCAAGTCTGACTTTGCGGCGATAAACGAAGCGCAAAAGGCGAAGGACGGGAAGCTGTTCGCCAACCCGCGCAATGCGGCGGCGGGATCATTGCGGCAGAAAGATGCCAAGGTTACCGCGTCACGGCCGTTGCGTTTCCTTGCGCATGGGTGGGGTGAGGTCAGTGGCCTGCCTGCCGAGACGCAAAGCGGCGTGATGGCGGCCATCGCGGCCTGGGGTGTGCCCGTGTCGCCCTTGCTCGTCCGCGTGCCGCATAGCGATGATGCGCTGGCCCATTATGCCAGTATCGAACGTCAGCGGGCGGATTTGCCCTATGATATTGACGGCGTGGTTTACAAGGTTGACCGGCTTGAGTGGCAGGAACGGCTTGGCTTTATCGCAAAATCCCCGCGCTGGGCGATTGCGCACAAATTTCCCGCTGAACAGGCCGAAACAACGCTTGAGCTTATCGATATTCAAGTGGGCCGAACGGGCAAGTTGACGCCCGTGGGTCGTCTAACCCCAGTGACGGTGGGCGGCGTCGTTGTCTCCAACGTAACCCTGCACAACCGCGATGAAATCGCCCGATTGGCTGTGCGTCCCGGGGATCGCATTGTGGTGCAAAGGGCAGGGGACGTCATTCCCCAGATTGTCGAAAACCTGACGCGCGAAATAGAACGCGCACCTTATACATTTCCGTCGCAATGCCCCGAATGCGGCTCGGAAGCAGTCGCCGAAGAGGGCGAAGTCGATGTGCGTTGCACGGGCGGACTGATTTGTCCGGCCCAGCGCGTCCAGCGGCTTATCCACTTTGTCAGCCGTGGTGCGCTGGATATTGAGGGGCTTGGCGAGAAAACCATTCAAGAGTTTTTCGATTTGGGATGGCTTGAAAGTCCGGCAGATATTTTCCGGTTGAAGGCCCGCCGCGCAGATATTTTATCGCGCGATGGGTGGCAGGATAAGTCTGTGGATAACCTGTTGGCAGCGATTGAGGCGAAGCGCGCGCCCGATGGCGCCAAGTTGCTCTTTGGCCTTGGCATTCGCCATATCGGTGCAGTCACTGCGCGCGATCTGTTCAAAGCTTTTGGAACGGTAGAAGCGGTCGGTAACATCGGGCTGCGTTTGGCGCAGGGTGATGAAGCGGCTGTCGCGGATATCACCGCCATTGACGGCGTTGGCAGCGCGGTTGCCGAGGCACTTGGCGATTTCTTCCACGAACCGCACAATAGGTCGGTGTGGAATGATCTTTTGAGCGAAATTGCGCCGCCTGCTTATGTTTCAAATGTCCGTGAAAGCGCGTGGACGGGTAAAAATATCGTGTTCACTGGAAAGCTTGAAACCATGAGCCGGGATGAGGCGAAGGCCCAAGCGGAAGCACTTGGTGCAAAATCTGCAGGATCGGTGAGTGCAAAGACCGACTTGGTCGTGGCAGGCCCCGGGGCGGGGTCGAAGCTGAAACAGGCCACGGCCCTTGGCATTCAAGTCATTGATGAGGCGGAATGGGCCCGCATTGTGGCGGAGGCTTAGCGGGCGCCTGCAACGTCTTGTGAACTGATGAGATCGCGACCAACGCGGTTGATGCAAAACAGTTTCAAGTGTAACTAATTGCCATGGATAGCTCGAGCCATGTTTATGACGCGCCGCCTGCCGGCGCAAATGCCGATTGGACCGTGCCCCAAAACTGGGACGCCTTTGGCGCTGATGAACATGCGATGTGGGACCGGCTTTTTGCGCGCCAAACCGCGATGCTGCCGGGCCGCGCGGCTGACGCGTTTCTGCGCGGGATCGACGTTCTTAAACTAACGCGCCCCGGCATTCCCGATTATCGCGAATTGAACGCGCGGTTGATGGCGGCCACCGGTTGGCAAATCGTTGCCGTGCCGGGCTTGGTTCCCGACGACGTGTTTTTCGACCATCTCGCCAATCGCCGCTTTCCGGCAGGCAATTTTATCCGGACGCCTGAGCAGCTGGATTATCTGCAAGAACCCGACATTTTTCATGATGTTTTCGGGCATGTACCCATGTTGGCCGACCCCGTATTTGCCGATTATATGGTGGCTTATGGCAAGGGCGGTTTGCGCTCGCTCGGCTTTGGCGCGCTTGACCATCTCGCGCGGCTATATTGGTATACGGTGGAGTTCGGCCTTATTCAGCAGGCGGATGGCTTGCGGATTTACGGCGCGGGAATTGTTTCAAGCTATGCAGAGAGCATTTTTGCGCTGGAGGACCCAAGTCCCAACCGGATCGCTTTTGACCTGCTGCGCGTAATGCGCAGCCATTACCGCATTGATGATTTTCAGCAGAACTATTTTGTGGTCTCCAGCATGGATCAGTTGCTTGAGGTGACCGTCGAGACCGATTTCGCGCCATTGTACGAGCAGCTTGAATCCTTGCCCGACATATTGGTTGGTGAAACCATTGCCGAAGATGCGCTGATCACCAAGGGTACGCAGGCATATTTTAAGGGTGCCAGTCGTTACCAGGTTCCAAAATCACCCGGCGGCTGACTGGTGCGGCCTGACGCGCGCAGCGGACGTTTCCAGCCATAATTGCGGCGCTTGACGAGCCACAGGCATGGCCAATCGCCCATATCATTGCGTTTTTGCACTCGAAATCCGTGCAGGCGATATGCGCGCGTGACAGCCTCCGCCTGGGTATTCAGCAAGCCAGCCAATATCAGCGAGCCACCTTCGCGCAATATCGCCGATAGCGACGGGGCAAGTTCGATTAACGGGCCGGCCAAAATATTGGCGATCACCAAGTCATAAGGTGCGCGCGCGGTGATAAGGTCGTGCGCTGTCCCTGCCGCAACACACAGCGCCAGCTGGCCCTGCGCGATGCCACAAGGGACGTTGTTGACCACAGCATTTGCCGCGGTGACATCAATGCTGACGGGGTCGATATCCGATGCCGTCAAATAGGCCTTCGGCCACAACGCATGCGCGGCAAAAGCCAGCAGACCTGTGCCCGTCCCGATGTCGGCAATCAGGTCAAAGCGTTTGCCAGCACGTTTCATTCTGTCGAGCATATCAAGACAGCCGCTGGTCGTTTCATGCCCGCCCGTGCCAAAGGCGCGGCTAGCCTCGATTTGGAACGGGGTTGCGCCTTTGGGCACTGTGCCCTTGTTGGCCATTGTGTGGACATAGAAGCGCCCGGCTTGCACCGGCTGAAGCCCTTGTTGGCTCATGACGACCCAGTCGGCATCGGGAAGTTTTTCAACCACCGCCTTTGCGTTGACGGCGCTGGGTAAGCGGATTTGGATGGCGGCGATGACCTGTGCGTTTGGTTTCTCGTTAAAATAGGCTTCAAGCCGCCATTTCTCGTCATTGAAGGCTTCAACCTCGTCCGCAACGATGGTCGGCATGGGTTCCAATGCCGCCATCCACTCATCATCATTGTTTAGCGCTTCCGCTTCCATGCGGGTGCAGGGCAGGGTAACCTTCCAGCTCATTGTGCGGCTTCTTTTGCTAACCGGACGTCGAGCCGCTCCATCGCTGCTTTCGCATAATTTGCACAGCCTGCAGGGTTGGCCAGAGGTTCCTTGCCCGAAACGCGTTCAAAGAAACGCGATTGCGCGGGGTGCGGGGCGATCAGGACGTCGCATGGGTTTAGTTCAGAAACGCGTTTCATGGTCGCCCTTAACACCGCCACATATTCTGGGTGGTCGGTAAATCGGTACGCATCAGCAGACACAGCGCCAAGGCTGTCGGCGAAAACAAACTGGTGACAGGTCGTGCCTTCGCATGATTTCCAGGTCCAACTCGTTCCGCCAGGGGCGTGGCCGGGCGTGGCGATGGCCGTCATTTTTATCGGGCCAAGGGAGATGGTTTCGCCGTCGCGGACGATTTGGTCGACCTTTATACCCGCAAAGGGGGGCAATATTGCCAACTGCGGGTCCGTAGGGTCCGAAATACCGGTCTCCAGACTTTTGCGCGCTTCGGCCCGCGCCAGCATGCGGGCACCGGTAATGCCCTTCAATGCTGCAAGTCCGCCAACATGATCCAAATGTTCATGACTGCTGACCAAATATTTCACATCTGTCGGTTGGAAACCAAGCGTACGGATATTGTCGGCAATGAACGGCGCAGCTTCGGCGGTCGCGCCGTCGATGAGGATATGACCTTTGGGTGACGTGACGAGCAAAGACACGATGCCACATGTGCCCACCATATACACATTGGCGAATATATGCGCGGGCGGGGCAGGTTCGCTCCAGCCGTCACGGCCTTGGCACTGTGACGCGAGTGTGGCCCCGCCGCTCATGCTCTTGACGGGTGCGACAGGCGCACAGGCCGTCAGGGCCAATGCCAATAGGGCGCCCAGCTTAGCGTACATAGCTCGCGCCATTTATATCCAATACCGCACCCGTCATCGACGGCGGCGCATCCAGTGCACAGAATTTCACCATGGCCGCGACCTCTTCGGGATCAGCGACCTTGCCGAGCGGAATATCGGCGAGCAGCTTATCGCCACCGCGGCTTGCGAGATAATCGTCCGCCATGCCGGTCATGGTAAAGCCGGGGCATATGGCAAAGGCATAGATTTTTTGGGCAGCGTAAGCCCGTGCGATGGTCTTGGTCATGGCGACCATGCCGGCCTTTGATGCCGCATAATGCCAATGGGCCGGGCTATCCCCGCGATGCGCGGCGCGGCTGGCGATATTGACGATCCTGCCACTCGCGTTCGATTCCTGCCAATGCAGGACAGCGCGGCGGCACAAGTCCGCACTTGCCGTCAGGTTGATCTGCATGGTCCGGTTCCAACTGGCGAGCCATTCCTCGTCCGGGGCCGAAATCGGGTTTTGTTCAAATACCCCGGCATTGTTGATCAATACATCCACGCGGCCGTCAAGGCGATCAAGCGCATGGTTCCAAAGCCGTTGTGGCGTGGCAGGATCGTTAAGATCACCATCTGTGCTGGACAATGCCAGCACGGAAGTGGTTGCAGGGTCAAAGCTGGCGGCGGCAGCAGCGCCGATGCCGCGTGATGCGCCGGTGATAAGGATATGGGTTTTCATCCGCGCTGCTTTTCACAGCGCCGACAAAATTTCAACCGAAGTTATCGGATGAGGTTTCCAACAAAGCGCGTGGCATTGGCTTGAAGCGATGAGATTTTCTCATTCACTTCGCTAAACCCGCCCTCAAGCTGCATGATTTCCGACACCACATTTTCCGTATCGCTGCGGATGGCGGAGATCGTGTTCGACATTAAATCGGCGGCCAAAGCGGTTTCATCAACGGATGCGGTAATCATCGTCACCGTTTGCGCTTGGTCCTCCATCGCCCGCCGGATGCGTTCGGCAGACATGCGCACTTCGTCAACGGTTTCGCGGATGGATGCGTTTGATTCAACCGACGCCTTGGTCGCACTTTGAATGGATGAAATCTTCTGCGCAATTTCGTCCGTTGCCTGCGCTGTTTGATTTGCGAGGCTTTTGACTTCCTGCGCGACCACGGCGAAGCCGCGGCCCGCATCGCCTGCGCGCGCGGCTTCGATCGTGGCGTTCAAGGCCAGCAAGTTGGTTTGCCCGGCGATGTCGCGGATAAGGCCCAGTATCGACTCAATGGATTGGGATTGTTCGGACAGCGTATCGGTCGCGACTGCACCTTTGGTTGCCACCGCGGCTGCGCGGTTTGCGACGTCGGCGGCGGTCTCCACTTCTGTCCGTGCATCTTCAATGGCGCGGATGAGGCCCGCGGCAGTTTGGGCTGCTTCGCGCATGGCGACTGCAGATTGTTCAGACGCTGCCGCAACTTCAGACGCCTTGGACAGCATGCCGTTCGCCATTTGCGAGCTGCTCGCGGCTTGTTGGCGTAATACGGCTGTGCGGTCGGCAACCTCATGTGCAGCTATGCCGATGTCGGATTCAAACTGCGCCGACTGTTCCCGGCGGCGTGTCACGTTTTGATTGGCGCGATATGACGTATAGCACATCGCCATGATGGACAGTTCCAGACCCGTCGCGGTCAGAACGGCCGCTGCGAGATCCTGATAGTCTTCCTGTTCGACGCCATATACTTCACCGAGCATCTTGAATGTGAAGGCGTTGACGCGCGTCGACGCTGCATTGACATTCTCAAGCGGGATGCCGCGCTGGCACGAGTCCATGATCTGACGGGTTAGAAACTTTGACCATTCAGCGCCTTCGATATCGCTAAGGCGCTTCTCGATAAAGGCAGCTGTTTTGATCCGGGCTTTTTCAACATTTTCGGAATCCTGCATTTCAGGAAACTTGCCCATGCTGATCCAATATTCCCAATAAAAGCTGCTGATGTCATATAAACGGTCTTTCAACAGCTCACCGACCTTGCGGCAGCGGGGCGCAAAGTTTTTGTCTTCGGTAAACACATCAATAATCGCCTGGACGTCCGATGGTGCAATGTCCCGTTTCTCTGCCATTGTCGCGTTCCTGTGTCATGGTCTTCCGCAGTGCGGATCGATTTTCCATGTTTTAGGGGTAAATGGTTAATAGGCGGTTATTGGCCGAACGCCTCCGATGCTCTGGCTCCGATTTTGTGCAAAGTTGTGATTGAACAAATCCATCATCTCAATGCGCGATTCTGACGGCGGAGGCCTTGCGCCACGCCATTAAACGATTAAAGAGCGACGCTTAATATAGGCTGCGCTTAAATGAAGGACGCTGAAATCATGGCGAAAAACCCGAACCGCCCGTTATCACCGCATTTGCAGGTGTATCGTTGGTCACCGCAGATGGCGATTTCGATTTTCCACCGCGCAACAGGATTCATTCTCGCGACGGTAGGAATGATCACCTTGCTGTGGTGGTTGTCGGCGATTGGCGGTGGCGCGGAAAGCTATGCGACCTTCCAAAAATATGTTGTCTCCGCAGGCGAAAGTGCAACCGGATTTGAAACGGCTATCAACTGGTTCTTTCGGCTTTTGGGACTAGCTGTAACCTTCAGCTTTTTCCAGCATCTCGCCTCGGGCATTCGCCACCTCGTTTTGGATATTGGCGCTGGCTACGAATTGAAGACGAACCGGACCTGGGCTTCGGCTGCATTCATTGCGGCCTTTTTTGCAACTGCATTCGTTGTCCTGTTTGTGGCATCGCGCTTTCTGGGAGTTTGATGATGGACAGTAGAACATATATCGGGCGCGTGCGCGGGCTGGGTTCAGCAAAGCATGGCGGCGAACATTGGCTGAAACAGCGCCTGACCGCGATTGGCAATATCTTGCTAACGACATGGCTCGTTGTCTCGCTGCTTCTTATGCCGAATTTTGATCAAGCAACTTTGGCGCAATGGCTGGCTCAGCCAACCGTTGCGGTCCCGATGATATTGATGATCGTCAACATTTTTTCGCACGCGCGCCTTGGTCTTCAGGTTTTGATTGAAGATTATGTGCACGACGAAGGATTGAAGTTTGGCGCAATGGCGCTTCTCAACTTCTATGTCGTCGCGAGCGCCGTGTTCGGCATTTTCGTCGTAGCAAAATTAGCATTTACCGGAGCATCCGCCTGATGTCAGACGCTTACAAGATTATCGACCATACCTATGACACGGTTGTTGTCGGAGCCGGTGGCTCTGGCTTGCGCGCCACGATGGGCAGCGCTGAAGCTGGTTTGAAAACAGCCTGTATCACGAAGGTTTTCCCCACCCGTTCGCACACCGTTGCGGCACAGGGCGGAATTGCGGCGTCGCTTGGCAACAACTCGCCGGACCATTGGACCTGGCACATGTACGACACCGTAAAGGGTTCGGACTGGTTGGGGGACCAAGACGCGATCGAATATATGGTGCGTGAAGCGCCTGCCGCGGTGTATGAGCTTGAGCATGCCGGCGTTCCGTTTAGCCGCAATGCCGACGGCACAATTTACCAGCGCCCCTTTGGCGGCCACATGCAGAATATGGGCGAAGGCCCCCCCGTTCAGCGTACTGCCGCAGCGGCCGACCGCACCGGTCACGCCATGTTGCACAGCCTGTATCAGCAGAGCCTGAAATATGATGCGGATTTCTTCATCGAATATTTCGCGCTCGATCTGATTATGGAAAATGGCGAATGCCGCGGCGTGATTGCCATGTGCATGGAAGATGGCACCATTCACCGTTTCAAAAGCCACGCCGTCGTGCTGGCAACCGGCGGATATGGCCGTGCCTATTTCTCTGCCACTTCGGCGCATACCTGCACCGGTGACGGTGGCGGCATGGTGCTGCGCGCCGGGCTCCCGCTTCAGGATATGGAATTCGTGCAATTCCACCCAACCGGCATTTACGGCGCTGGCGTTCTCATTACAGAAGGTGCGCGCGGCGAGGGCGGATATCTGACCAACAGCGAAGGTGAGCGCTTCATGGAGCGTTATGCACCGTCCGCTAAGGATTTGGCTTCACGCGACGTTGTAAGCCGTTCGATGGCGCTTGAAATGCGTGAAGGCCGCGGTGTCGGCCCGCATAAGGACCATATCTACCTACATCTCGACCATATCGATCCCAAGGTTTTGGCCCAGCGTTTGCCCGGCATCACCGAAAGCGGAAAGATTTTCGCTGGCGTCGATCTGACGCGTCAACCACTGCCCGTGACACCAACGGTGCACTATAATATGGGCGGAATTCCGTGCAATTATCATGGTCAGGTGGTCACCAAGGTTGGTAATGATCCCGAAGTCATCGTGCGCGGCCTTTACGCAGTTGGCGAAGCAGCATGCGTTTCGGTGCATGGCGCAAACCGCCTGGGATCAAACTCGTTGATCGACTTGGTTGTATTCGGACGCGCAACGGGCTTGCATTTGAAATCGTCGTTGACGCCCGGTGCACCGCACAAGGCGCTGCCGAAGGATGCAGCCGATTTGGCACTGACCCGCGTTGATAAGTTCCGTGCAGCAAAGGGCGGTTCACCGACCGCAGACATTCGTCTGCAAATGCAGCGGACAATGCAAAAGCATGCTGCGGTGTTCCGCGACACAGCATTGCTGGCCGAAGGCGTTACCGAGATGCAAAAGGTCAACCAGCGTCTAGCCGACGTGCACGTCACCGACCGCAGCATGATCTGGAACACCGACCTCATCGAAACGCTGGAGCTCGACAATTTGATGGCACAGGCCGTCTGCACCATCGAGAGCGCCAACAATCGCAAGGAAAGCCGAGGCGCGCATGCGCATGAGGATTATCCAGAGCGTGATGACGCAAATTGGATGAAGCACACCGCTTCATGGTTTGAAGGTTGGGGCGGATCTGGCGGCGCGGTGAAAATCGACTACCGCCCAGTGCATGATTATACGCTGACCGACGAGGCAGAGTATATCAAGCCGAAGCCACGCGTTTACTAAGTTCCGCGAAAACGGAGGCTGTAATATCCAGGCTCCGTTTTCGTTTTTCATGATCGAAAACCGAACAGGCGACGATGATTTCGTCCGCTTGCGTGCGCGCCAAAAACGCTTTGACGCCCGCCTTCACAGTGTCAGCGGAGCCGATTGCGCTGGCGGATAAGATATCGCTCAACGCTGACGTGAATTGCGGCGGCAGCGACGCCACATAGCCTTCCACCGGCGGAGGCATTTGGCGCGGGTTGCCCGTGCGTAGGGCGACGAAGCTTTGCATTAGCGAGCTCGCCAAAAACTCGGCTTCCGCGTCGGTTTCGCCTGCAATGATGTTGAATGCCGCCATCGCATAGGGTTTGTCCAAGACGGCGCTTGGCCGGAAATGGCTGCGGTAGATGTGTAGGGCTTCGTCGAGCATTTGCGGCGCAAAGTGGCTGGCGAAGGCGAAAGGCAAGCCCAATGCAGCGGCGACTTGCGCACCATAAAGGCTGCTGCCCAATATGTAGAGTTGCACATTTGCGCCCGCGCCGGGTGTTGCGACGATGCCGGTTTGGCCATCATCGGCGAAATAGCTCTGCAGTTCCATCACATCGCGTGGGAACGCGTTCGGGTCGCTGTCCAGCGTGCGCCGAATGGCTGCGGCAACACGTTGGTCGCTGCCCGGCGCACGGCCCAGTCCAAGATCGATCCTGCCGGGGTAAAGCGCGTCCAGTGTGCCAAATTGCTCGGCGATGACCAAAGGCGCATGGTTCGGCAGCATGATGCCGCCTGAGCCAACGCGGATGGATTTGGTCGCCGCAGCAATATGCCCGATGACCACGCTGGTGGCCGCGCTGGCGATGCCCCGCATCCCGTGATGTTCGGCAACCCAATAGCGGCTGAACCCCAGACTTTCGGCGTGGGCAGCAAGGTCGGCGGCGTTGGCGAGCGCGCCAGCCACTGAGCCACCTTCGACAACGGGAACAAGGTCAAGCAAAGAGTAATTGGTCATGAACCCTAAATGGGTGTGTTCACGCGCAAAGCCAAGCGCAATCGACTATGATGTGAAGGCGTGTATAAAATGCGCATGATCACCGCGCTGTTCCTTCCCTTTCTTATCACCACAATGCTGATTGAACTGACCCCGGGGCCGAACATGGCATGGCTCGCATTGACCAGCGCGACGCAAGGGAAGCGGTCGGGTTTCGCCGCGGTCGCGGGCATTGCAACGGGCCTTACGATTCTTGCTTTGGCTTCGGCCATGGGGCTTGCCGCGCTCGCAGCCCGCGCACCTTTTGCCTTTAGTTTGCTGCGCTATGCAGGCGTGGCCTATTTATTGTGGTTGGCATGGCAAACATGGGTGGGGGCGAAAGAAGCTGCGACCGGTGAAATCGACCCGAAGGCAATGGCGGCATGGTTCCGCCACGGCTTGCTGATCAACTTACTGAACCCAAAGGCAGCGGTGTTTTTTGTCACGGTCCTGCCAGCCTATATCGTAACGAATGCACCAATTGCGCCGCAAACCGTGCTGCTGTCGGTATGCTATGTAGCGATTGCGACAGCGGTGCACCTCGTCATCGTTGCGTTGGCGGCACAAGCGCATGGATGGATGACTGTCGGCAACCGCCGGAACCAAGTGCGCCGTATATTTGCGGTTCTATTGGCGATGGTCGCAATCTGGTTCTTGGTAAGCACCGCCTAACGCTGTTTTCCTGACGTTACAGGTGCGCGAGAAAGCCTAGCGATAGCGCAACATAGAGCGGTTAAGTTGCGCGACGGATTTGACGCCCATCAATCGCATGTCCCGATCAATTTCGTCGCGCAATTTGCCAACGATACGTTCAACCCCGGGTTGGCCCGCTGCGGCCAATGCATAAAGATACAGCCGCCCACCCGAGCATGCTGTCGCGCCTGCTGCCAGCGCCTTCAATACATGGCTGCCGCGCTGCACGCCGCCATCACAGATGATGTCGATCTTACCGCCAACGGCGTCGGCGATTTCGGAAATCTGGTCAAATGGCGACCGCGACCCGTCCAATTGCCGCCCGCCATGGTTGGACACCATGATCGCCGTGGCGCCAATGTCGACAGCCCGCTTCGCATCGTCAACGGACATGATGCCCTTTAAGCAAAATTCGCCGCCCCAGTCGGACCGGACTTTCTCGGCCATTTTCCAATCCATCGACGTATCGAGCATGGTATTGAAATATTCGGCCACAGACACCGCGACATTGGTCCCTGCGTCAACATGTGTCTGCAGATTGGGAAGCGAGAATTTCTCCCGGAACATATAGTTCAGCGCCCATGATGGATGGATTGCGTAGCTCAGCACCGATGCAGGCGTAAAGCGGGGTGGAGAGGTGAAGCCACTGCGCAGGCAGCGTTCCCGATTGCCCGATACGATCGTATCGACGGTCAGTGCGATGGCATCAAATTTCGCGGCTTTGCAGCGTTCGATCATCGACGCGTTCAGGCCTTTGTCTTTGTGGATATAGAGCTGAAACAGTTTTGGCGTTTTGATGCGTTCGCCGACTTCCTCGATGCTCACCGTGGCCAGCGATGAAATGCCGAACCATGTATTAAACTGCTGCGCCACAGCGGCAACGGCGCGTTCACCTTGCCAATGGAATAAGCGTTGCAACGCGGTCGGCGATAGCATGAGCGGCATGGCAATGTCTTTGCCCATGACACGAACTTTTGCGTCGATATCTGAAACGCCCGCGAGCACATTGGGCACAAGGTCGCAGTCGTCAAACGACGAACTGTTGCGACCTTTCGTCCGCTCATCATCGGCTGCGCCGTCGATATAGTTGAAGATAGGCGACGGCAGGCGAGACTTCGCCAGCTGGCGAAAATCGGCGACATTATGACAATCATTCAAACGCATGCGGCGCTTATGACAGGCCTTTTATATAATTGCACCTATTTGGTCTTGGGATTCTGCCATATTGTCCTGCACCAACATTGCGTTTAGCGATGTAGAACGCAAATAAAGTCCATCCCTAATGCAAAGGCTATTCCTCATGTTCCTCCAAGGCAAAACGGCGCTCATTACCGGTTCAACATCTGGCATTGGATTGGGCTATGCGCGCGCACTGGCGGCCGAGGGCGCCAATGTCATGATCAACGGTTTTGGTGATGCGGATGCGATTGAAGGCTATGTGGCGGAACTCGCCGCCGCAAGCGGTGGCAAAGCACTCCATTCCGGCGCGGATATGATGAAGCCAGATGAAATTAGGGCGATGGTCGCCGAATGTAGCGAGAAACTGGGATCGCCCGATATTTTGATCAACAATGCGGGTATCCAGCATGTCGCCCCGGTTGATGAATTCCCGGAAGATAAATGGGACGCAATCATGTCGATCATTTTGTCGTCCGCGTTCCATACCACAAAAGCTGCCTTGCCTGCGATGAAGGCAAAGGGGTGGGGCAGGGTCATCAACACCGGTTCGATGCACAGCCTTGTCGCGTCACCGTTTAAGTCGGCGTATAACGCGGCAAAGCACGGTCTGGCGGGCTTCAGCAAGACCGTTGCGCTTGAGGTCGCGACGCAAGGCATAACCGTGAACAATATCTGCCCGGGATATGTGTGGACATCCTTGGTTGAGAACCAAATTCCCGACACGATGAAGGCACGCGGATTGACGCGCGAACAGGTTATCAACGATGTGTTGCTGGCCAACCAGCCGCAGAAAAAATTTGTTCAGGTTGAACAATTGGCGGCTTTGGCGGTGTTCCTGTGCCGGGACGAGGCCAGCGCGATTACCGGAACGAACCTATCGGTCGATGGTGGCTGGACTGCCCAATAAATCTTGGCTTGTGGGTTCGCGGCCAAAGGATGCTTTAGTCGCCATCTTTCCCTCCCTCTCGTCTAGGGCAGCTGCGTCCGGCACGCCAAATACCGGCGGCGTATAGCGAATTTTGTTCTTTTGAGGTGCGTCTGGATTTTCCCTCTCTGATCGCGGGGATACGCCAAATGGCAATCCGAAATCGGCTTGAATTGGTCGGCCGTCAATCGACGGCGCGCCGGTTATAAATCCAACAGAAACCCCAGAATCGAATGGAACAGGCGGCGGAGATGGCGGCGGAGAGGGTGGCGGTGCTGTTGGTTCGGGCGGCGGGGCGTTAACTTCTGCGTTTGTGACATCTGCGGCTTCGCGGGGCGGAACTGGATTTCCCTGCGGAATGACCACGGTGATGAACCCGGTGACCGACAGAACCCCAAGCAAGATTTTTAGAGTATTGTCCACGTGCCCCAGCCTGTTTGGTTGCAAGGGGGATATACGAACGGCCTTAAGAAAATATTAGCGACAATGCGTTGGTCCATAGAAAAAACCGCCGACATTGCTGCCGGCGGTTAGGTGTTTTCCTCCCCAGGAAAACTCGTAAAATATAGGCGCGCTTACTTGCCGCCTGCGCTCCCCAAACGGTGGTAGAGGCGGGCAAACTTGATCGACTCCGGCTGATCCTTGATCGCTTCCAGATAGTGGACCAAGGCCTGCCTCAAAAGCGTGAGGTCCTCGGTCGACAATACGGCGCGGGCGCGTGCTGGTTCGCTCATGGATTCACCTTTCTTACGCTGCGTTGCTGAACTGGTTCATGGTGTTGTCTTTACCACCGGCCTTGAGCGCGGCTTCGCCAGCGAAATATTCCTTATGTTCGTCACCAATGTCGGAACCCGACATATTCTGGTGCTTCACACAGGCGATACCTTGGCGGATTTCCTTGCGTTGGACGCCGGCAACATAGCCAAGCATACCCATTTCGCCAAAATAATCCTTCGCCAGATTGTCCGTGCTCAATGCCGCGGTGTGATATGTTGGCAAGGTGATCAGGTGGTGGAAAATGCCCGCGCGCTTCGCAGAATCGCGTTGGAAATTCTGGATCCACATATCGGCTTGGGTGCCCAACTCGGTCTCGTCATATGACGCACTCATTAGGTTTGCGCGGTCGTAAGCCGATACGTCCTTACCTTCTGCGGCCCAGGCGTCGAACACCTGCTGGCGGAAATTGAGTGTCCAGTTGAAGCTTGGCGAGTTGTTATATGCCAATTTGGCGTTGGGAACGACTTCGCGGATACGGTCGACCATGCCGGCAATTTGTTCGATATGCGGCTTTTCGGTTTCGATCCAGATGAGGTCAGCGCCATTCTGCAGCGATGTGATGCAATCCAACACGCAGCGGTCTTCGCCTGTTCCTGAACGGAATTGGAAAAGGTTGGAGGGCAAGCGCTTTGGCTTCAAAAGCTTCCCATTGCGGTTCAGGATGACATCGCCATTCTGCGCTGTGCTTGGGTCGATTTCTTCGCAATCGAGGAAGCTGTTGTACAAGTCGCCAAGGTCGCCAGCTTCTTTCGATACCGCGATCTGCTTTGTAAGGCCTGCACCCAAGGAGTCCGTGCGCGCAACGATGATGCCATCAGGAACGCCCAGTTCGAGAAACGCGTACCGGCAGGCCCGAATTTTCTGCAGAAAATCTTCGTGCGGGACGGTCACTTTACCATCTTGGTGGCCACATTGTTTCTCGTCCGAAACCTGATTTTCGATCTGCAAGGCGCATGCGCCCGCTTCAATCATCTTCTTGGCCAGAAGATAGGTCGCTTCGGCATTACCAAAGCCGGCATCAATATCCGCGATGATCGGCACGACGTGGGTTTCATGGTTTTCGATTTTGGCAAGCGCCTGTGCTTCCTTGGCCGCATCGTTAGCTGCGCGTGCGTCATCAAGGTCCTTGAAGAGCAGGTTGAGTTCCCGGCTGTCCGCTTGACGCAGGAATGTGTAAAGTTCGCCGATAAGGGCAGGGACGCTAGTCTTTTCATGCATCGATTGGTCGGGCAATGGGCCGAACTCGCTGCGTAGGGCCGCGATCATCCAACCCGACAGATAGAGATAACGCTTTTTGGTTGTGCCGAAATGCTTCTTGATCGAAATCATCTTCTGCTGCGCAATGAACCCGTGCCAGCAACCGAGCGACTGCGTGTATTGTGCGGGGTCAGCATCATAAGCCGCCATGTCTTCGCGCATAATTTTTGCGGTGTAGCGCGCAATGTCGAGGCCCGTCAGGAAACGGTTTTGCAACTGCATACGTGCCACGGACTCTGCGCTAATCGAGTCCCACGTGCCATTGTTCGCGGCAATGTGCGTGCTGTTTTCAGCAATGAGCGACTGGTACGACATTTACAATTCCTTCGGTAACCTGATTTATTCTCGCAGATATGCGGCTCGAATGGCCAAAGGACGAGTCAATTTTGTAATATTTGTTGTGTTATTGTGCAGATAATCTAAGGCTTAATTGTAAATCTGTAATATAACTTACAAGGCGTCTCATGAGTGAACAAAAGCTATTTGCCGGTCATGCCGTCCGCAGAATCCGTCGCGCGAACGGACTGACACAAGGGGCTATGGCGGATGCGCTCACAATATCTGCGTCGTACCTCAACCTCATTGAGCGCAACCAACGGCCACTCACGGCCACCTTGTTGCTGAAACTCGCGCAGTCATATGACTTCGATCCACGCACACTGACTGGCACAACCCCCGGCGGCGGCGTTGAGGCCATTCGCCGCAGGTTGAGCGACCCCATGTTTGCCGATCTGTCGGTTGACCGAACACAGGTGGAAGAATGGATTGCCGCCAGCCCTGACGCCGCCGAAGCGTTCGCCCGTGCGTTTGACCGCTTGTCGGGCGGTTCGCATGGCGCAGCGGGCACCTTGCAGGGCGGCGCAAGCATTGAACCTGAATCCATCGCATCGGCGCGGCGTGAAATAGAACGCTGGCGCAACCATTTTGCGGATTTGGACTCGCAAGCTGAAAATCTCGCGGATGAACTGCGTCTCACCAACGCGGACCTGTATGGCGCGATTACCGAACGGCTGCGCGTGAAGCATCAGCTGTCGATACGGATATTACCGTTTGATGTGATGCCTGACCGGTTACGCCGGTTGGACCTCCATGCCCGGCAATTGCAGCTGTCGGAGCTATTGGATCCAGCAAGCCGCACATTCGCCGCCGCCTTGCAACTTGGTATGTTGGAGGCAAAGGCGGAGATTGAGGCGCTCGTTGCTGGTGCCTCGTTCACCGAACGGGCAGGGGAGCGCCTCTACCGACGCCACTTGCATAGCTATTTCGCCGCAGCGGTCATGATGCCTTACGCCCGTTTCCTGCGCGCCTGCGAAGCGACAGGCTATGATCTTATCTTGCTGCAACGCCGGTTTGGGGCGGGTTTTGAGCACGTCGCGCACCGCTTAACGACTTTGCAGCGGGTTGGGCAACGCGGATTGCCGTTTTTCATGCTGCGGATTGATCGGGCAGGGCAGAGCAGCAAGCGTTATGCAGGGGCGAGCGCATCACCGTTGGTGGAAACGGACCGTCGGTGCCCCTTGTGGCACGTGCACAATGTCTTTGCACGACCGGGCACGCTGATGCCGCATCTGGTTGAACTGGAGGACAGCAGCCGCTGGTTCACGCTGTCGCGCACGGTGCACCCGCAAACGGCTGTGAGTGGCGGCGTTGAGGCTGAATTCGCCATTTGTTTGGGCATTGATGCGAAGCTCGCGGCACCCTTGGCCGCGGCGCGGGGCTGGGATTTAGGCGACGCGGCAGCGACGCCAATCGGATTGGGCTGTCCCGCGTGCACGCGATCGGATTGCCCGCAACGCAGCGCGCCGCCCGCGGGACGCGTGCTTGTTTTCAACGAGCGCGAGCGCGGGTTGTCGCCATTTGCCTTTGATCAACAGGGATAACCATTAAGGACGGTCAAAAACATAGCCGGCCGACCGAACCGTTCGGATAGGGTCTGGGCTGCCAACCTGGTCAAAAGCTTTGCGCAGGCGACCAACCCATACGTTCACAGTTTTATCGTCAACTATGTCGCCATCTTTTCCTAGAACTCGAATGAGGTGCTGGCGTGAAAAAACGCGATCGGGATTGGCTGCAAAATGTGCCAATAAGCGAAATTCTGTCGGTCCAAGTGGCAGGAATTGGCCGTTATATTGCGCTCTAAAGGTCGCTGTGTCGACGACCAGCCGGCCATGGATATATTTGTGGAGGTCGTGGCCTGCGTTTCGCGCAGACAATTGAAGTGCAAGCCGGCGGCTGAGCGTTTTAGCGTCGAACGGCCCGATGATATAATCGTCGGCGCCGGCGTCCAGCGCGCGCCGCTGGCTGGTTTCGTCTGCATGTTCCAAGACAAGCGTCGTATGACATTGCTGACCAACGTCGGTGGCTTTTAACTGGCGGCAGAACTCTAGACCGGACTTATCGGGAAGAATCCAATCAACAAAGCAGAGAATATTTTGCGCTTGGGACGGCGATGTCACTTCGGACGATCCGGTCAAAAACCGAACGTCTGGGTACTCTGCGGTCATGTCAGCTATCAGTTCCGCATCGCCGCCTGCGATTAATACATACGTATTGTCGTTCATGTTCATCCACCTGGTTCTGCGGATGAATTGCAGATGACTGATGACACGTTCGTGACCGTTATGCGTCACTTTGGTGTCGACTTTTTTCTGTAACGTTGGCGTCACCAAAGTGTCGGTGAAGTGTCGCGGGGGTGCAACTCACGACGTCTAGCGACCTCCTTGCAAATGCACCCGGGGCGAATCGAAATGACTTCAATCGTCCCGACAACGATTAACAACAGGGATTTATTATGAAGCGCACCGTCTCTCTCCATCTGGTTTCGTTGGCTGCGATCGCCGCTTTCCAGACCACTACGCCCGCGTTCGCGGCTGAAGCTGCCGCTGTTGACGCCGCGGCGGTCGATGACGCTAGCCGGCAGGACAGTTCCGGCCTGGTCGACATTGTGGTAACTGCGACGAAGCGTGAAACCAATTTACAAGACACGCCGATTGCAATTGCGGTCATGAGCGATGAAGATTTGAAGAAGCGCCAGGTACAAAGCTTGTTAGATCTCGCAGACGGCGGAATACCATCGCTGCGCGTTGCGACATTTGAATCACGTCAAACAGCACTAACAGTCGGCATGCGGGGTATTGTTCCCGGTGACGCCAATCAACCCGCCCGCGAACAAGGCGTCGGCGTTTATATTGACGGGGTGTATCTGGGGCGTCAGCATGGTCTGAACGCTGGCTTTTTGGATGTACAGCGCATTGAGGTTCTGAAAGGTCCGCAAGGAACCTTGTTTGGACGCAATACCGAAGGTGGCGCGGTCAATATTGTCACGCGCGCTCCAACCGGTGAGTTCGGCGGCCGTGCCTCCGCCGGTATGGGCAATTTCGGTGCATATAGCGGCCAACTTCGTATCGATCTTCCTGAAGTTGCTGGTTTCTCGTTCAAAATTGACGCTGGTCTACAACATCAGAATGCAACGACCAAAAACCCGTTGGAGGGACAAGTTGGGTGGAATTATTTCCATCGCTATGGCGGTCGGATAGCGGCACGGTGGGAACCCACGAACACGATTACAGCCGATTTTTCGGCCGATATCGGCCGCGACAAAAACACCGCATTTCTTAGCCAGCTGATCAATTATAATCCAACCAATCGCCCCATTGCGACGCTTGCGCAGATTGTTGCCAACAACAACCGCCTTCCTTCGGGCTTTGTCGCGCCGCTTCCTCCGCTGTTGAAGGTGCAACCTGACCGCGTTAGCACCGCTGACATCGGCGTGCCGCAACAGCCCAGCGTGGGTAAAACCTTTGGCGTTGTCAGCAACATCAAATGGCGGCCGTTCGATGGTATCGAAATTCGCTCGATTACAGCATGGCGCACCGTCAGCGACCGTCAGTTTGACAATTCCGGCGGCGCTAACCGGACACCGACATTCCTTCCGAATGCCACGTTTAGCCGCTACAGCCTTGCGACGTTAGACCAACGTCAGTTCAGCCAGGAAATACAAGCTGTCGGCAATACCGATACCGTCGATTATGTTCTGGGCCTTTATTATTTCAATGAACGGGCCAACGACACCGCCCGCACCCCGAACACGAACCGTTGGAATGCCGACGGAACAGCGTTCACTATTGTTGATCCGGCGACCTACCCACTTGCCGTTACAGCGCGTGCAAGTATCGCATTTGCCAAAAGCTATGCCGTATATGGGCAGGCTACCTACACGCCCGAACAATTGGAGAGGCTGCATGTTACGGTCGGTGGACGTGTAACGCGTGATGACAAGAACGGACAGTTGTTTACGGTAAATGGTGCATCCACCAATTTCACCTTCGATCAACGCAACACGCGTATTGACCCGCTGGCGACAGTCGCTTGGGATGCTTCAGATGCCGTCAATCTATATGCAAAATATGCGACGGGTTACCGTGCGGGTGGCGCAAGCTCACGCTCTTTGAACTACCGCGCATTCGGCCCTGAATCGGTCAAGTCGTATGAAATTGGCGCGAAAACCGAAATGTTTGATCGCCTCGTCCGGTTGAACCTGGCCGGTTATATCATGGACCGAACCGACAGTCAGGTTGATTTCAATTTCTTCATTCCGCAAACCAATGGGACAGTCCGCAACACGCTGGAAACCGTAAATGCGGAGGGCGTTACGAAGATTAAGGGTATTGAGGCAGACTTGACCGTCAGGCCCACCGACAGCCTGTCTTTCGGTGTATCTTACGCATACACCGACGTGAAGATTCCACCCGCACGCAATACCGTGCAGGAACAGCTTAACGCGTCGCTGACACCCGCGGTGACCACACCAGTGTTTCAGGACGTCTATGTCGTGTATACACCCAAGCACGCTATATCAGGGTCGATTGACTTTGAAACACCAGTGGGCGGAGCAGGTGCGGCGGCAAAGCTTCATTTGGACGCCAATTACAGTTCGCCGTCCTTCACGTTCGATAATGAAAACGTCAAAAATGAAAAAGCGTTTCTTATGAACGGCCGGCTGTCACTTGCAGACATTCCAATGTCCGGAAATGGCCAGCTGTTAACGGTCGCTTTATGGGCGCGTAACCTGTTTAATGAATCGCATATCTATCGCCGTTCAAATGCAAATGGTCCGGTTCTGGGCGATTATGCGAACTTCAATGCACCGCGCACGATAGGCGTTGAAGCGACCGTCAACTTCTAAGGGTACGTCCCCGCAAGACTAAGGGGTGCTGCAGCAATGCGGCACCCTTTTTTTTGACGTGACCGCAGACTGTAAAATTAATCGACACTTTACCATTGCCCGTTAGCAAAGCCGACATGGACGCGGCGCGATGATACGGATTTTTAGGCATTACATGCCCTATGCGGAGCGGTTTCTGGCGCTGGATGATCTGCTGCGGATCAAAACAACAGGCGTGCACGACCGTGACGACAGCGTGTCTCATCAGGAGGCCGCGTAAATGACCGAACATCGGCAAAAACTGCTCATTGTGGAAGAGGACCTTGGTCTTCAGAAGCCACTCAGATGGTCATATGAAGGTTTCGACGTCTTTTGCGCGTCCAATCGCGAAGAGGCGCTCGCCTTGCTGCGCGAAGTAGATCCTGATATCAAAATCATTGTCGTGTCGGGAGATGGCGCACATGAAAGCGCGCTGCGTGCCATTTCGGCGGGTGCTTGGGATTTTTGCAATAAGTCCGTGGATATTGACGCGCTTTGCCTGATCATTCGGCAGGCATTACATGTTCGTGAACTGGAGGCGCAGAACGCATCATTGCAGCAACCCGATAGCGACGGTGCGTTGTTGCTGGGAACCATACGCACCGCATCGCCGGAGATGGTGAAGGTCGCGCGCACGATCGAACGGATTGCGCCAGCTGATATTTCGGTTCTGCTGTTGGGTGCCAGCGGGACGGGGAAGGAATTGCTAGCGCGCGGTTTGCACAATGCCAGCGGCCGGCGCGATAAGCCATTCGTCGCCATCAATTGCGGCGCTATCCCTGAAAATTTACTGGAATCCGAATTGTTCGGCCACGAAAAAGGCGCGTTTACCGGCGCGGTTAAAACGACCGAGGGCAAGATTGAACTGGCGCATGGTGGCACGCTATTTTTGGATGAAGTGGGCGACATCCCGTTAGCGCTGCAGGTAAAGCTGCTCCGTTTTCTGCAGGAACGCAATATTGAGCGCATTGGCGGCCGCAAAGCTATTCATGTGGATGTCCGTATTGTCTGCGCCACCCATCGCAATCTCAGCAAGATGATTTCGGAACACACATTCCGCGATGATTTATATTACCGATTGGCAGAGGTCACCGTCAACATTCCGCCGCTCGCCGAGCGCACGGGGGACGCAATTTTGTTGGCCAAGCATTTCGTCAACAAATTTGCACGCGAGATGAACCCGACGATAAAGGGCATGTCCACCGGCGCATTGGCGGCAATTGATGCATGGAACTGGCCGGGAAACGTCCGCGAACTTGAAAACCGCGTTAAGCGCGCTGTCATCATGGCAGAGGGAATGTTTGTCACGGCGGATGACCTCGACTTGGGCGACGGGAATGCGGACGATCTGCAACTCAACCTGAAGGCCGCGCGCGAGGCCGCCGACCGCAAGGCGATTACGCGGGCTGTAGCGCGGACAGAGGGCAATATTTCCAGCGCAGCGAAGCTATTGGGGATTAGCCGGCCGACGCTGTACGATCTGATGAAGCAATATGATCTGCATGTGTGATAGAAAGTGAATCAGCCAAAAGCTGCGTTCAAAAAATCAGCTGAGCGCCAGTAATTCGGTCGGATCGATACCGGCACGCTGCATTTGGGCTTTTACGTCAGGCCAAATATTGTGCATGAAATTGTCGCGCTCGAAACTGCGCAGTTTTGAAATAGCGCCATTCGCCACGAAAAGGCCAACGCCGCGCTTAACGTCCACCAGCCCGCTGTCCTGAAAAAGCTGATAGGCTTTAGCAACCGTCAACGGGTTCGCGCCTTGGTCAGCAGCAAACGCGCGAACCGAAGGCAACATGTCGCCTTCCTTATACGCACCGTCCAAAATGGCGGCGGCAATCACATCGCGCAATTTCAAATATACGGGTTTTACGTCGTTTTTCATTACGTGCTTACTGCCATAATACAGTAGGTCGCGTCAAGGCAGCACTTTTACGGCCATTGCCTGATGATGTGCGACGGGTCGGGACGTGGCCGCTCTTCAAGAGGCCGGGCCGGGGACCCCATGAAGAATAGCCCTGCAATTTGTTCGTCGCCGGTGCAAATCGCTTGGCGCACGTTGTCGTCGTACGTCGCCCATCCCGTGATCCAGCTTCCGACAAAGCCATGTGCATGCGCCGCGTGCAACAAATTCATGCCGACCGCGCCAACGCTGAGTTGCTGTTCCCACAACGGAATTTTTGCGCTTGGCTGGGGTGCATACAACAAAAGGACGAGCGTTGGAGCCATGCGCGATGGTGAAACCGCTGCGTCAATTTGTGCAGGCCGCGCGTCGGGAGTGGCCGCGGTGAATGCGTGTGTGAGGAGGTCAGCAAAGGCGCCGCGGTCGGTGATCTCGACAAAACGCCACGGGAATAGCTTGCCATGATCGGGGGTGCGCATAGCGGTCTGCAATATGCGGTTAAGCGTGGCTTGGTCGGGACCAGGTTCCACCATGTCGCGTGGTTTGCCGGACCGGCGGGTTTCGAGATAGCGCGTTACGGAGGAGAGGTCGTTGAACATTCCACTCCCTTCGACGAATTTTGACGGTATCCGCAATTAAATTCTTCACACGCGCAATTTTTTCGGTAGGTTCGCCCCCAATCGTTCCTTTCAATGGAACATCAAACATAACAGAAATGAGGGGTTTCGCTCGATGGCGACATCATATGCGCAAGATGGAGATGCAGCAGGGACATTCCTTGGCCATCCCAAAGGTCTTTTCGTTCTATTCTTTGCCGAAATGTGGGAGCGTTTTTCCTATTATGGAATGCGCGCACTGCTGATTTTTTATCTGACAAAGCATTGGCTGTTTTCGGATGAAAAATCAGGTGTCATTTATGGCGCTTATACGGCGTTGGTATATATCACGCCGGTACTTGGTGGCTATTTGGCTGACAGGTGGCTCGGGCAACGAAAAGCGGTGACATATGGCGCTGTATTGTTGACCTTTGGGCATCTGCTCATGGGCTTTGAAGGCACGGGCGGACAAGATGCTGCCTCGTTGAACATTTTCTGGCTCGCGTTGGCGTTCATTATCGTGGGATCTGGCTTTTTGAAGGCCAATATTTCCGTGATTGTTGGGCAGCTCTATCCACGGACCGACGTCCGTCGCGATGGTGCATATACCATTTTCTACATGGGCATTAACTTGGGCGCGGCGCTGGGCGCATTGCTCTGCGGTTATCTTGGTGAGACCTATGGCTGGTCATACGGTTTTGGTGCTGCCGGCGTCGGTATGTTGCTTGGCCTCATTGTATTTGTCGTATTCAAGCCTTTGTTGCTTGGACGCGGCGAACCCGCTGATCCCGCAGCTTTGAATAAACCTGTGATGGGTCTTAAGCTGGAGTGGCTTTTGTATTTGGTCGGCTTGGTCGCCGTTGCCGCTTGCTGGTGGCTGGTGCAAAATCAGGCCGTCGTTGGTTCATTGCTTGGCATCGCCGGTGCCACTCTGGTTGCGTATGTTTTGTGGACCGCTGTTCGCAAGCTTGAACCACATGACCGTGACCGCATTTTCGCGGCGATGTTCCTGATCATTGGTTCGATCCTGTTCTGGGCTTTGTTTGAACAAGCTGGATCGTCGCTCAATCTGTTTACAGACCGCCATGTGGATCGTGCTGGTGTTCCCGCATCAGTGTTCCAGTCGTTGAACGCCATTTACATCGTCCTGCTTGCGCCGCTGTTTGCGTGGCTTTGGACGGCACTTGGTCGCAAGGGGCTTGAACCTTCTGCACCGGCGAAGTTCGGTTTGGGTATTGTACAACTCGGAATTGGTTTCCTCGTTCTGGTCGCAGGTTCTGCAGCTGCGGGCGCGGACAGCATGGTTCCTGTGTTGTTCATTTTCCTCATCTACCTGTTCCACACGACCGGCGAATTGTGCCTGTCACCTGTGGGTCTAAGCGCTATGAACCGCCTCGCGCCTGCACATCTTGCATCGTTGATCATGGGCACATGGTTCTTTGCATCAGCAACAGGTAACTTCGCAGCTGGCCTCATCGCCTCTGCAACGGGTTCGGAAGCTGCATCCGGTGAAGGTGCTGGCCGCGAAGTCGTCATGGCTGTGTATAGCCAAATCGGCTGGATCGCGATTGGCGTAGGTGTTGCGGTTGTTGTAATCTCGCCGCTTATCAAGAAACTGATGCACCTCGACACCTTGCGTGATGACGGAAATCTTGAAGGTTAGGCAGAAGCAGGCGAAGCTGCTGCCGCTGGCATTCGCCCCACAAACTGGAGTTAAGTGATGGCAAAGTTTAATGCATTGCGCAGCGCATATCTTGTGCTGCCGCTGGCTCTTATGGCCTGTTCAAACGTAGAAGGTCCAAAGACGGTTTCTGCGGCACCTGTTGCAAAGCCGGTGGAAAAGGCACCTGTGCCGTTCCCGTCGACATATAAGGCATATCCCGGCGTTGCTACCGCCATACGCAATGTCACCATTTATGATGGCGAAGGTGGCAAAATCGAAAATGGCGTCGTCTTCATTTCTGGCGGCAAGATTAGCAGCGTCGGCGGGCCGGACACTGCCATACCTTCGGGTACGGCGGTTGTGGACGGTGCTGGCAAGTTTGTGACGCCAGGCATCATTGATATCCATTCACATCTTGGTGATTATCCTACGCCATCGGTGGAAGCCCATAGCGACGGGAACGAAGCGACATCGCCGATTACGCCCGAAGTTTGGGCGGAACACAGCGTGTGGCCGCAGGATCCAGGTTTTAGCCGCGCACTCGCCAATGGCGGCGTCACTGCGCTTCAGGTTTTGCCCGGATCGGCTAACCTGATGGGTGGCCGCTCAGTTGTCCTAAAGAATGTCTATGCGCGCACGGTGCAGGGCATGAAGTTTCCGGGCGCGCCGTACGGTATGAAAATGGCCTGCGGCGAAAATCCGAAGCGCGTTTACGGTAGCAAGGGGCGTATGCCCTCAACCCGCATGGGCAACATTGCCGTCAACCGTCAGACATGGATTAAGGCGCAGGATTACAAGAAAAAGCGCGACAGCGGTAAGGAATATACCCGCGATCTCGGGCTTGAAACGCTTGCTGGTGTTCTGGATGGCGACATCTCGATCCAGAACCATTGCTACCGTGCCGACGAAATGGCGCTCGTTCTCGATATGGCGAAGGAATTTGGCTACAAGGTCTCGACATTCCACCACGCCGTTGAAAGCTACAAGATCGCTGACTTGTTGCGCGATAATGGCGTGTGTTCCGCCGTTTGGGCCGATTGGTGGGGCTTCAAGATGGAAGCCTATGACGCGATCCCCGAAAATGCCGCGATATTGCAGAATGCGGGCGCGTGCGTGATCATTCACTCCGATGATGAAAACCAGATCCAGCGTCTGAACCAAGAAGCGGCAAAGGCGCAGGCCGATGGTCGCCGGATGGGCATTAATATCAGCGATGCTGAAGTCATCAAATGGCTGACCTACAATCCAGCCAAGGCGCTTGGCATTTCGGACAAAACCGGCAGCTTGAAGCCCGGCAAAATGGCCGATCTGGTGTTGTGGAATGGCAATCCGCTCAGCGTGTACGCACGGCCTGATAAGGTTTGGATCGACGGCGCGTTGATGTTTGATGCCAGTAACCCGAAAATACGTCCGGTCAGCGACTTTGAGCTTGGCCAACCCGGTGAAGGAGATGTGAAATGAGGCATTTCCTCTATGCTGCTGCCGCGCTTGCGGCTTTTGCGACACCCGTTTCGGCTGAAACCATAGCCATTACCGGCGGCCGCGTCGTGATTGGCGATGGTAGCGCACCTATTGAAGGCGGTACTGTGGTTGTCCGCGATGGCGTTGTCGTTGCTGCTGGTGCCGGTGTTTCGGTCCCGTCGGGCGCACGTCGCATCGACGCGTCGGGCAAATGGGTAACGCCGGGCGTTTTCGCTGGCTTTACCCGTCTTGGCCTCGCTGAAGTAGATGCCGTTAATGGCACGAACGACAAAAGCGGCGGTCGAAGCGGTTTCTCGGCCGCGATCGACGTTGCGCCTGCGATTGATCCATTCCGGTCGCCATTTGCGGTCAACCGCTCCGCCGGCGTAACGCGCGCAGTCGTTGCACCTGAAGGCGCCAATTCTATTTTTGCAGGGCAGGGCGCCATTGCGGATCTGGGTGCGGACAGTAACCCCGTTACCAAGGCACGTGCGTTTCAGTTTGCCGAATTCGGTGAGGATGGCGCGGATGCCGCTGGCGGAAGCCGCGCTGGAACGCATCTGCATTTCCGCGCGATGTTGCGGGAAGCGCAGGATTACGCCGCAGGGCGTGGTACCTTTGATGACGAGTTGTTGAAGGCAGAGGACGCCAAGGCGCTGTTGTCCGTGCTTCGCGGCGAAACGCGTCTTTTGATCCATGTCGAAGGCGCAAATGATATGCTTCGGCTCATTGAGCTGAAACGCGACTTCCCATCGATCAAAATGGTGTTTGTTGGCGTAAGCGAAGGATGGCGGGTTGCACCGCAACTCGCGCAAGCCCGTATTCCCGTTATCGCGTCGGCGTTGAACGACTTGCCGGCATCGTTTGAAATGCTGGGGGCAACGCAGAGCAATATCGGTCGCATGAAAGACGCCGGTGTGCAGGTTGCCATCGGTATGATCAATGACCGCGATTCGCACCAGCTGCGGTACACGACGCAATATGCCGGCAATATCGTAAGCCTTGAACGCGTACCCGGTGCGACTGGTCTGACATGGGATGAGGCATTTGCCGCGATTAGCTCGGTTCCGGCCGATATCATGGGTGTTGGTGACCGTTTGGGTAGCCTCAAGGCCGGCAAAGCCGCAGACGTCGTTGTCTGGGATGGCGATCCGCTTGAGCTGTCCTCTGCGCCGACCACAGTGATCATCGACGGCGTTGAACAGCCGCTGGATAATCGCCAAAATCGACTGCGTGACCGCTATGCGCGGCCAACAGAGGGCGATTTGCCAAAAGCGTATGACCGTTGAGGTAATGATCGGCTATTGAACGGGTCATCCGGGGGCGGGAGAAGAGGTTATGCGCGAATATGTGTTCTTGACTGCCGCCTCGATATCCTTTGTCGGCGGCCATTTTCTCATGTCGCATCCATTGCGGGCGCACATGGTCAGGAGATTGGGTGCAAACGGGTTTCTGGGGCTTTATTCGCTCGTCTCTCTCGCGACATTTGGCTGGATGCTTTTTGAATTTGGGCGCGCGCCAAAGGGTGACATGCTGTGGCCAGCGAGTGACGCCATTTGGATAGGTGCAACTGTGCTGACTTTAGTCGCCGCAGTTTTGTTTTCCGGATCGTTCATTCGTAACCCCGCATTGCCGGGTGTGCCCGACGCCATGGCGGGGCAAATACCCTTTGGCGTGTTCAAGGCAACCCGTCACCCGATGATGTGGGGCTTTGCACTGTGGGGCATTGCACATATCTTGGTCGCGCCGCGGATCGACAATTTCATTTTTGCCGGCAGCTTGGTTTTCCTCGCGCTGGTGGGATCCAAGGCGCAGGAAATCAAGAAACGCAATCTCATGGGCGCCGAATGGGACGGGTGGCTGGGCAGGACGCATTTCGCGATCCATCCCGTGGCCTTGTTTCAGGTCGGCATTGGTCCGTGGATTGCGGGTATCATCCTCTGGGCCGCCGCAACTTGGGCGCACCCATATTGGAATGTCGCTGGCGCTGGCCTGTTCCGGTGGTTCAGCTTTTAAAGCCGAACCATCCGCATACCACGCTCGCCGTAACGCGGACCAGCAGTCCCGCCACGCGGCGCCGCTAAATCGAGTTTGGCAAGGTCGTCGGCATCAAGCGTAACATCAACGGCTTTCGCGCTATCCTCCATTGTCACGCGGCGCTTAAAGCCGGGGATGGGTGCGATGTCGGTGCCTTGCGCCAATATCCATGCCAGCGCGATTTGCGCATGTGACGCATGGTGCTTGGCCGCAATTTCACCCACGACGTCGACAATAGCCAGGTTGGCAGCAAAGTTATCACCCTGAAACCGTGGGTCTTGCCGCCGCCAATCATTCTCGGGCAGTTCGTCAAGGCTGCGGAACGAACCAGTCAGGAAGCCGCGGCCCAATGGCGAATAAGGCACAAAGCCTATGCCAAGTTCGCGGCAGGTTGGCAGGATATCGTCTTCGATATCACGTTCCCACAGCGAATATTCGCTTTGCAGGGCGGAGATTGGCGCAACTGCCGCTGCACGGCGGAGCGTTTCTGGTCCTGCTTCGGACAGCCCGATATGCTTGATTTTGCCTTCGGTGATTAAATCCGCCATTGCACCGACCGTCTCTTCGATGGGGACAGCAGGGTCGACGCGGTGCTGGTAATAGAGATCAAGG
>JACCDN010558725.1_pt1 | contig 29233 bp, 30 predicted proteins | sample 7441691 | NCBI WGS metagenome assembly JACCDN01 (sample SAMN15323439, study PRJNA562643) | freshwater metagenome | isolation source: river surface water | place: USA:Blue River Watershed | collected 2017-08-16 | reverse complement strand
TTGAAACAAAAAGTCAAGCCTAAAATTCAAGAAAAATCATACTACCTGACAAAAAATATTTAGAGCGCATAAACAGTGGAACGGGAGGGGGTGAAGTGATAAAAAATGAGGTAATGGATGGGGCCGGAAAGAGGTCTCAAATGACTTTTAGGGGGATCAGGCTACGCTCTGTGAGCTACCTGTCTCCCGAAGTTTCCTTGCCTAACGAAGCTTTAGCGTAGGGAGATAGCGTAGTTAGGAACGTAGGAAAGGCGCCCGACACGTCGCTTTAAGGTGCGTGATGGAGGACATAGAAGAAGCATAAAATGAGACTGTGGATAGGCCTCTTAGGAAAGCAGGTCTTTTGATCCCTGGCTTTGTTCGGACTTCAGGCTTCGGGCTTCGCTCGTTGAGCTTCGCCCGACAGGTCAAAATCCTCATGTACTATTGCGTACACTTCCCCCTACGCTCTACGAGCTTCGGGCGGCAGGTCGAGCTTTTTATCTCCTGACGTGTCAGGCATAGCTCGTAAGAGCGACGCCTGAAGCTTTGGCGTAGGGAGACGGCGCGACAAGCCGGTTTTTCTTCTATTTTTTCCTACCCATGAGCCAGGCTTCGCTCTTCCCCCTACGCTCTCTGAGCTTTGGGCGACAGGCGAGCTATTTGTCTCCCGTAGCTCGACGTGTCGGGTATAGGTCTTAAAGAGAAGCCTGAAGAGCGTAGGGAGACGCCCGGCAGGCCAAAGAAGATAATACCTACTTTCGCAAGGAATCTATTAAATTGATTAGTTTTAAGGGAACGAAACAGGGTTTCGATACCCCATCTGGACCGATAAAGGTCTAGAGGACTTCTTTTTGGTGAATTATGTGCCAAAATAATTAGACTGCCAGCTTTGAGGCGTTTAGCGGTTACCAAAGTAGTCACTTCAGCTTTTTCTCCCAATTGTACAACTAAATTTCGGCTTTTCCCTGCGGGTAAATCGCAAAACCATTCATGAATATAACGACGCTCTTCGCCTTGGAAAGCCCAATTCCATTTTAATTATGGAATTATTTCGAAACTGCGTATCATATTGGATGGCCTTTCGCCTTCGCTTTTCAAGCTACGGCGTAATTTTAGCTCTAAGCTCGCGTCAGGGAACTTATTGCCTGACGTGTCGGGCGTCTCCCTACGCTCTTCAGGCTTCTCTTTAAAAGCTACGCCCGAAACACGTCGAGCTTCGGGAGACAAGTAGCTCGACCTGTCGCCCAAAGATCAAGGAGCGTAGGGGGAAGAACGAAAGGGTGCTTCAGGTGTTGCACTACCTAACAAAAAAATAGGGTAAGCTATACGTTTGATAAGCAACGGGAAAGCTGGCATCAAGATTAGACCTCTTGCGAAACCCTTGTCTTTTGTGTCTTAAGTTCGTCAAAAATGCATTCAGGCTTTGCTCTTCAGGCGTCGTTCTGCGAACTATGCCTGACACGTCGTCCGGTGAGCTACCTGTCTCCTGAAGGCTCGGCGTAGGGAGACCGCCTGACACTTCAGGTAATAAGCTCCCTTACGCGAGCTTAGAGCTAAAATTACGCCGTAGCTTGAAAAGCGAAGGCGAAAGGCCAACTAAGATAATACGTAGGTACGCAAGTGGTCTAGTTTATGAAAAACAAAAAACCCAGCTAGCCGGTATGCGAGTATATTGCATAAATCCAGCTAAAAACCATTGAAGGTCACTTTTTCACCCCCCTGAATGAGCTCATTTTTGATCACCTCATCCCCTCTTTTTCCGCTTCCGATGCACTCTAAATATTTTTTGTCAGGTAGTGTATTCAGGTGTTCTTAAGGCTAACGGTTACTGTTTTACCTCTGGGCTTTAGCTAAGCGTTGACTTGAAAAGGCTTGGTATCAAAAAATAATTCGATCTTAACAATGCGTTTCTCTTTAAAATCCATTAAAACTGCAGATCGCAGCTTCCCAATGGGGGCCGGAAAGAAAAAGTCATAGGCTAACATGATTTGAGAGCCAGCTTGGAATTTAGCGCGTATCTCAATACCCTCTAGCACTCTCCTTAAGCCTTGGGCGGCTTCCACCACTGAGGCCTTTCCTTCAAAGCTTGAAAGCGGTCCTATGAGAGAAACATCGTCATCCAGGCAGGCCTCCATGGCAAGAAAGTCTTTTGCCAGCATGTGTTGATAATAGCTTTCAGCGATAAGCAGGCGATTTTCATCTTCGTCGTGTTATTAGCCTATAAACTCACAAAAACTCAACATAGCCTCCGTCTACGGATGGATGAAGCCTTAAAGTCTTTGGGTCTAACTACTCCTCAATATGCTGTGCTGGCACAGCTAGAAATACAGCCGGGGATATCTAGTGCGGCTTTAGCTCGGGCAGTGTTTATTACCCCTCAGTCCATGCATGCTATAGTTTTAAATTTGGATAAGCAGAAGCTGGTCCAACGTCAGGCCGATCTCAAGCACGGGAGAATCCTCCGTACAGAGCTGCGTATAAAGGGCCAAGGGCTTGTTAAAAAGGCACATGCCTGTATTTTGGCTGTTGAGGAAAAGATGCTAGCCGCCCTATCTCCTAAAAATAAAGCGAAGTTAGAGGCTTGATTAAGGGAGTGCTTCGATAATTCACAGAGAACAGATACAGCTTAGGTTTTCTAGTTTTAGCTCCTATAGACTGGCTTTCCAATAACTCAAAAGATTCCTGCATCCTTAAAAAAGGATCCAAAACCCAGCCAACTAGCCTTAATTACCCCAGGTACGCTTTCTGTGACGTAGGCTTTTTCTGCGCTTGCTTAGCTTATGCTTGTTCATCTTCAGACGACGTTTCTTTTTAAGATTTCCCATATATCAAATAAAAATTGTAAAATAGTATACTTTTTAAGTTTAAAACAAGCTTTAGATCCCCCACCGTGATTTTTTAAGCTCTATTAAGGTCTTCTTATGCTTTGAAAGTTTCTGGTGTATCACTAAAAAACAATGAAGGTTTGCACAAGTAGCCTAGATTTCATATCAAAAAGCTTTAAGAGCGCTCTTAGGGCTTAAATCAGGGGGCCTTAGCGCTACATATTCTGATAGCGCAAACGGAGCATGTTGTTAAATTTTGCTACTTTTTTCTTTTGGCGACGCTCCTCAGAAGGTTTTTCGTAGTAGCGGTTCTTACGGGCAGTCAGGATGATTTCTTCGCGGTCCACCTTTTTTTTAAGGCGACGGAGGGCTCTATCAACAGGTTCGTTTTTTCTAAGTTTGACTTCAACAGGCATAAGATTAGCTTTTTAGATAAAAGACCGATGAAAAGGCCTCTTCTTACCAAAGTCAAGCATTTTCATATTTTTGTTAAGCTCTTTGCAGTCCTAAACGGGTTTTATATGTAGCCTTGCGGCTAAAGGACTGAAAAGCTTTAGAAACCAGAAGCATCGTTTGAGCCTTCTTTTCGCCGAACGGCCCTTTCAGTAGCAACGCCCAGTCCTTCTTCACTCTCCCCTTTTTTCAGAGAGACGTGGATACTCTTATCATCGCCCAATTTTGTCTTTAGGCTATTTTGGAGCTGTGAAAGATTTTGTTGGGATAAAAATTGGGCTGCTTGCTGCGAACCAGCCACAAAAGTGATATTCAGCTGATTACCGGTGAGGTTAATCACCACCTCGGTATTGGGTAAAATATTATTCCCAAAGCTAATGCGGACTTCCTGCATATTCGCTAAGGTATTGGTATTGACCTGGATGCGGTCTACAATTTGATTCGCAAGGTCTGCTATCATTTGGGTCGCGGCCTCTCTAGAGGCTTGGACGTTTTGAAAGGCGGCAGTTGATGGCATAGTTTCAGCCATCTGCGGTAGGGGGTGCCCCTGAGGGACTAAGTTAGGATTCAGCATATCCATAGGACTTGAATTTTGGCTTTGGTTTTTATGGATAAACTTATCGTTTCCAGCGCCCTGAGGCATAGACATACCCGAAGCAGTCTCTTTCAGGAAGCCTTCCTTGCTGCCTGCTAGGCTCGGTTTTGGCTGATCCGGAAGCGTATTTCCGAGAGGTAGTTGGCCTTTTAGGCTACTTGCAGTAGTACTAGCCCCTGGCTGACCGTCAGCTGCTTTTCCGCCTTTTTCCTGCAAGAGCTCTTGTACCACTTCCTTCATCATTTGGCGCAGTTCTTGTTTGCCTGGGGCCCCTTCAAATGTATTGAGCTTTTCAGTAATGAGAGTTTCTAGCTTTTGATGATCTAATTGTGGCTGCCCTGGTTTTTGGCCTATAGGGGCTGTATTTTGAGCTTCAGTAGGCGCTTGGCCTTCAATCGATGAGAAATGTGAGGGGAGGGATAGAGAGTCGCTCATAGGGGTAAATTTAAAAAAATAATATTAATCAAAACTGTTATTCTTACGCTTTAGGTCTTCAGTTTCTTTTTCCAATAAGGCTTCTTGCTCTTTATTATATTCTTTTTGCCAGTTATCTTTGTGTTGGTTTACTTTTTCAAGGTCGCTGCTAATAGTTTGCACTAAAACGCGTGCCTTTTCAACCTCTTGTTCGAGCTTTTTTTGCTCTTCTTCAAGTTTCTTTAGGCGCTCATCATGCTGGCGTTGGCGAACCTTGTGCTGCTCTATCCGGGCCTTGACGTCGCTGACGGCGTCTTTTTTCACGACTTGCTTGATGATTTTATTAAAGAGCTTGGTCTCCTCTGTAGGCAACCACTCGGCATACTTTTCTATCCGCCATTTTTGCTTTTCAATTTTTTTAAGGTGTTTTTGAACTTTGGCTTTAGCCTTTTGTAAATTCACTAGCGCTGTATCCAGCTTTATTTTGCGAATACGAAGGATATCCCGTAAGGGGTACTTGCCACTCATAGCTTACTTAGCGGCTAGCTGGCCTAGTTGTTGCAAAGTCTCCTGAAAATTAGCCTTTTCCTGCAGGCTTTGTTTGAGGAAGGTGTTGATTTTGCCTATCTTTTGTACGGCCTCATCCGTATCGGGGTCGCTTCCTTTTTGGTACTCTCCTATACGAAGCAAGAGCTCTACTTCTTGATACTTCGAAAGGAGATCCCGAACACGGGCTGCAGCCTTACGGTGGTCGGGAGTGGTGATGTTATTCATCACACGGCTCACACTATCTAAAATAGCCACAGCAGGAAAGTGGTTCGCAGCGCCGAGTTTTCGAGAAAGAATAATATGCCCATCTAGGATGGAACGGGTTTCGTCCGCTACAGGCTCTGTCATATCATCCCCTTCTACCAAGACGGTATAAAGAGCGGTGATAGACCCCTTGTCAGACTGTCCTGCCCGTTCCATGAGGCGGGGCAAGGCTTCAAAGACAGAAGGCGGAAAGCCTCTTCGGGTAGGAGGTTCACCGGCAGCAAGGCCGATTTCACGCTGGGCTCTAGCAAAACGAGTAACAGAATCCATCATGAGGAGGACTTTTTTACCCTGGTCCCTAAAATATTCGGCTATGGTGGTGGCGACAAAGGCTGCCTTTAAACGCTCCATCGATGGCCTGTCTGAGGTGGCAATAACCAAGACAGACTTTTTTAAGCCTTCTTCCCCTAGATCATGCTCGATAAACTCGCGTACTTCGCGGCCCCGCTCACCAATCAGACCTAGGACGATGATCTCCGCCTCTGTACAGCGGATAATTTGGGCCAATAAAGTACTCTTACCGCAGCCTGCGGCAGCAAAAATCCCCATACGCTGCCCTTCGCCACAGGTAAGAAACGAATCTAAGCACCGTATGCCTAAAGCCATGGGCTTATTAATGGGCTTACGTGTCAGGGGGTCTGGCGGGGAGGCGTATACGGGGTATTCGGCCTCAATTTCTAGGCCACCTTTGGTGCGCGTATCCATAGGCTGGCCTAGGCCGTCTAATACCCGCCCTAAAAGCTTGGGCCCGACGCCTACGGCATGGGTCTTCCCCAGGGGAATGACCTCGGTGGACGAAGAAAGCCCTAGCATTTGGCCCAAAGGCGTCAGCAAGGCAGCCTCCTTGTGAAAGCCGACGACTTCTGCCTTCAGCTCCCATTTTTCCCAGGGGTTTCTCAGAATGCACAGCTCCCCTACCCTCACCCCAGGTACTACCGCCTGTACCATAGTGCCCACCACCTGCGTCACCTTTCCTTTAATTTCAAGTGGGCTTGCAGCTTCTATCCCTTGTGAGATGAATTCATTTAAAAAGTTAAAATTTTCTTCTGCCATAGAATACGTATTTGAGTCCCAGCCTGAAACGAAAACCTAGCCTAAATTGGAAAAATTTAGAAGTAAATCCTGAAAGTATAGCTTTTGAGTTTCTTAGCGGGGATATTTTAAGTAACGATTATAAAAATCGTCAGATGCAATTGCAAATCTTAATTTTACCTGTCAAGGTTCTGATTCCATAAAAAGCAGGCGATCCCTTCCGTGTAGTCTTCGTATAATGCTTTTTATGACTCTAGGTCCTGTTTCTACCTTCAAACACGCATTATCCTTTACTGTATGTCTTCCCCCCCTGCTTCCTCCATACAAGGCGAATACTGGAAACTCGGCCTAGGTGCTGTCCTAGCAGGCCAGTCCATGGCGCTGAGTTTAGGTCTTAATGTGGCGCAGCTAGGGCCTACTTGCCCGTGGTATTATGTCTTGCATGGGGGACTATTCGTGGGGGCTCTAGTAGTGATGGTCCTACTGGGAGGGCCTTTGTTCCAGGGTGCGTTACAGGGGCTTCGTGATAGACGTATTCGCATGGAAAGCCTCTTTAGCCTGAGTCTTGTAGGGGCTCTAGCCAGTTCGTGCCTTTCTACTTTTTACACCCATGGGCCTATCTATTATGAGGTGGTGATCATCGTGTGTTTTATTCACAGGGTAGGCAGGCTCATTCGAAATTACGCTAAAGACAAGGCTAGCCAAGAAGCCAAGCGCCTTCAAGAAATGCTGAGCTTTGCGCACGTGATGGTTTGCCCTGAGCGTAGACGGGTACCCTTATGCGATCTAAAACGAGGAGCTGTCATATCCATTATAGCTGGAGACGTCATCCCCGTAGACGGCATTATCAGCTCTGGACAAGGTTTTGTCGAGCACAGTGCCCTCACCGGAGAGGCAGGGCCCATTTTTAAAAGTGTCGGTGATCGGGTGCTAGCCGGCAGCTACAGCCTGGATGCTAGCTTTTTAGTCACTCTCACTGTCCTTCCCCCTCAGCGCCTCATCGATAGCATTTTACAGGCAGTAGAAGGCGCCAAGCTCGTGCCCTCCCTGCTTGAAAAAAAGGCTCAGGCCTTAGTGGGTTATTTTGTGCCCACTGTCCTTTGTGTTTGGCTCTTTACCCTCATCTACTGGTCCCTGAATATAGGCTGGGTGGAAGGGCTTTTTAATAGCCTCTGCGTGCTACTCGTTGCCTGCCCCTGTGCCTTAGGCCTGGCAACGCCCATAGCGGTCTACGCAGGCCTTCACAGTTTAGCCCAGCTAGGCTTGGTGTCTAAAAAAGGCTATGTACTGGATATCCTAGCCAAAGCCACTACCCTCGTTTTGGATAAAACCGGTACGCTGACAGAAGAGGATCTTGGCATCCGCTCCTGGTCGACTTTAGGCCCTTCTCCTTTGCCAGAAGGAGACTTGGCTGGCCTTCTTGCCTTGGTACAGCAGGAGCACCCCCACCCTATAGCCAAAGCGTTTACGAAGGCTTATAAGCCCAGTGCGGACTATCGGGTAGTACAGACATCTCCCATCCCAGGAAAAGGCATCTCCGCCACCGTCGAAAGGCTAGCAGATGGCAGAACGTTTGATGTACTGTTAGGGACACAGAGCCTGATACCTGAAGCTTGGGACAAAATCCGTACTGTCTCTGAAAAAGACACTGTGCGAAAAATCTATCTCTTTTTAGATGCAAAACCAGTAGCCTGTATAGAGCTCGGGGAAAGCTTGAGGGAGGATACCCTAGAAAGTATCCGCTCCCTCAAGGCCCTAGGCCTAAAGCTAGCGATTTTGAGTGGAGACCCCTCACCTACCTTTCAGTCTCTTGAAGGCATAGACCTCCAGTATGGCCTTAGCCCAGAAGACAAGCTAGCTGCCATCCAGGCCCTCAGAGCCCAGGGAGAAACTTTACTCTACTTAGGAGACGGCCTGAATGATGTACCAGCCATGCACTGCTGTCAGGCATCCGTGGCTATGGACCATGGCTCGCCCTTGGCTCAATATAGCGCCGATGGCGTCCTCCTAGGAGGGAGGATCCAGACGCTAGTAGAGGCTATCCAGCTAGCTCGAAGGCTTTACCAAAAAGTCCTAAGCAATTATTATATCGCTCTTGCCTACAATACCCTCGGCCTCGGCTTTGCAGCTGCTGGGCTTTTAAACCCCGTGGGAGCGGCTGCTATCATGCTCGTTTCAAGTATTACCGTAGGGCTTAGAGCTTGCACTGCTTTGCATGTTCAAAGTAATCTGGCAAGGCAGAGCTAGCCTCAAAGGTTAACATTTTCCCCTGATAGTCTAGATTGAAAGCAATAGAGCTGGCATGCAGGCAGAGATTTTTTGTGCCTAAGCTAGGGGCTAAACGGCGGTTAAACTTGAAATCTCCATAGCTTTGATCCCCAACAATGGGGCAATGGCGTAGGGCACACTGCACTCTTAGCTGATGGCTTAGGCCACTCATGGGCTCTAGCAGTAGGCAGCTGAGCTCCTTTCCTTTATACACCAAAGACCACCGCGTTTTGGCTTCCGTGCCTAGGCCTGCTTGCATACGGATAAAGCCTGTGCCTTCCTTACGGCTCAGCCTATCTACCCATAGCTTCGGATAAGAGGGAGGGGATCCTTTCACCAAGCAATGGTAGCGTTTTTGAATCTTCCTATCGCGAAAGAGTCTCTTTACAAGACATGCAAGGGCCGTATTCGTAGCTAAAAGCATAACCCCCGAAGTGGGCCCATCTAAGCGGTGCAAGACATGAAGCTTATCTTCTTTTTCAAGCAAATAAGATTCATACTTCAGGCTATAAGGTAAGGAAAATAAGGCTCTCTTTTCAGCCTCAGGACCATTAGGATGGCTGAGAACGCCCGCAGGCTTTTCTAGCGCAATAAGACCAGAGGGATCTACCTTCAAAACCTTTGCTTTAGGATGCAAATAATCACGAAAAAGGCCTAACATACGAGAGATAGGGTAGCTGAATAGTTGTTGTTGGATTGCATGAGTTAGTCTCTCCTTTTCTATCTGTAAAAAAAGTGAATGCAAACGCGTTTTTCCTTCCCAAAGAGTTCTACCATTTCCTCAGGCCATAGGCCGAAAGGCTCGCGAGATTGTATGGCATCCTGGCAGGCTAAAGTAGCTGGCCTAGACGCACTAGTCTTGAGGACTTTCAGGCCCTCTACCCGCCCATTGGGATTGAGGTAGAACTCTAGCACTACCTCCGAACGCTTATCTTGTTCGACAGACTTTAAATGACCCGCTAGCAGCTGCCATTGCAAGGATATCGCCTCCAGGACCTGCTGCTGATAGGCCCCAAAGAGGCTCCACTTCGCATCTATGGCTATAAGGCCAAGAGATTTTACCTGGGTCTGCGCCTTCTTAATCGGCGCTTGCAAGGCCTTGGCGCTGAGGCGTGGCCGAGGCTGGGGGGACGGGCGTTGCACAGGAGACAGCGGCTGAGGCGGGGGTGTTCCCCTACTAGAGTTTTCTACTAGCGTATCTAAAGCAACTGAAATACGTATCGGCGCATTGTCCTCTCTGTCTAGGGCCTCAGGAGGGACGCTTTCTACTCTTACCCCCTGGCTATCTAGGGCTAAAGGCTCCTCCGACACTTCGGAGAGGCTGATGGATGCTTCTATGGCAGGAGAGAGACTTTTCTGGGGAAGCTGGGCAAATCTTGAGCTTTCCTCCACTACAGGCTCTAGCCACTGAACGCTAGGAGGTATAGCGTCTTGAAGGGAAGCTTCTACAATCGTTTGTGAGTCTTCAAATTCCCCATCCAGGGTAGGTAGGGGGCCGAAGGCTAGGTCACTTGGCTTTTCCTGAGCAGCTTGTTGGCTTTTATGAGCCACGGCCTGGGTGGTATCGGGCTCATGGGTGGGTACGTTGGGGTTTGGTTCTAGAAAGTGCTCTAGCTCTAGAGTGAGTACTGGTGGGCTAAGGGGCTCTTTAGGGCCTAAGGCAAAAAATAAAGGAGAGGAAAGGCCTATGAAAAGATGCCAACCGAGCGCTCCAAACCAAGCCCATACCAGCCTCTGGCGTAGGGCACGTTTTTGGGCGGCTTGCTCTTCAAAAGAAGGCCAGGGAAGGCTGCTACGAGAACTACTCACTCCACAAGAGGGAAATTCAGAATCATTTTTACCTGTCCTTGCTCAAAGGCAAGATCCAGCCACGCTAAGGCATAGTGGTATAAAAGCTGCAGGGCCTCGTCCTCTACCGAGGCTAGGCTAGCCTGAGCACTCAGCAAGGCCTGATTATCCCCTATACCGTTCTTAAAGCGTTCCTTAGCCATTTCTAGTTCTTCTAGAGCCAAGGCTACTTGGTCTTTAGACAAGGCTAGTTGTAGCCCCTTGGCCTCTAAGCTAGCTTTAGCCAGGGCATAGGAAGCGTAGATTTTTTGCTTCAGCTCAGCTAAGGCATAACGCTTCTCTCTTAGGGCTGCCTGGGCTCGCAGCACATCTGAACTGACGCGAAAGCCTTCAAAAAGCGGCAAAGTCACCTTCGCACCTACCATCCACTTAGACTTTTCTGTCTTGTCAAAGGGCTTTTCGGCATGGATGCCTGTGGAAGCAACTATCGAAGCCTTGGGCAGATGGCCTGCTTTAGCCTGTCTCAATTCAGCCTTCGCTTGCTTGATTTTCTGGAGCGCTTGCTGATAATCGGGCCTATGGTTCCAAACCGTTTCAAGGGCAGCTGTCAGGGCATAGGTTGGAGTATAATTTTCTAAGATGGCTTTATCAATCACCAGCTCCTCTTCTGGCGCTAGGCTGAGTAAGCGTTTGAGGGTTAGTTCGCTACGTTTTAGCTCCAGGCCGTGGGCAAGCAGGTCCTGCTTATCTTGTAAGACTCTTGCATGGGCCCGCATGGTATCCAGAGGGCTGGCCACTCCGGTAGAGAGCTTGGCCTTGGCTAAGTCCAGCAAGGCAAGGTCTCGCTCTAGGTTTTTGTTTAAAACGTCGCTGCGTTGTAAGTCTTGCGCGTAGGTATAGTAGGCCTTAGCCATCTCATACCGAATGGCTTCTAAGAGGGCCTTGTAGCCTTGTTTGGATACTTTTCGACCTAATTTTGCTGCTCTATAGGCTTGAATCAGCGTAGCGTCAAACAAGGGCATAGAGGCAGTTAGGGTTCCTTCCATGGCATTATAAGTTCTTGTTTCTGCACCGCGAATAGTATCTTTTTGGCGTAACTGTGAGAGCTCTGCCCCTACCTGAGGCAAAAGGCTGGAACGCTGCATGATTTGTTTTTGCAAGGCCTGTTCTACCCCTTCTTTCCCTAGCAAAACTGTCATATTTTCGCGCTCCACACACCTAAAAGCCTCCTCTAGGCTGATATAGGCTCCTCTGACAGGGAGTAGTATAAAAAAAAGGGCTACAATACTCCCCGCATATCGTAAAACCCACTTGAGCACATAAGACATGCCCCAGATCTATCATAAATCTTTTCAGAAAAAAAGTCTTATGTGTACCGATTCCTTCTTAGCGCTTTTTAAACGCATCCTGAAGGTCTAGATCGCCTGGGCTAGGCGCTTTTCGCTTTGGGTCTCTGCTGCCATCATCTGCTGAAAGGTCTGCTGCGTATCTGTAATACTCTGGCGAATCTGATCTATACCTTCTTGTGTTTGCTGCACAGCATCACTCGCAGCATCTGCCGTACGGCCTAAAACCGCAGCTACTTTCTTTTCGGTTTCAGCCCAGTTTCCGTACATAGTCTGCATGTTTTTACTAGGGTCGTGCGATTCGGTGAGCTCGTCTACGCCTTGGCGAATGGCGTAGTTTACACCATAGTCGACAATGCCATCGATGACTTCATTCGTATCTAGACGTTTCCAGTCCTTGATACTAGAAAAGATACTCTTTGCCTGATCCTGCACAGCATCCTTTACCTTCTGACCCGTACTTCTAGGTCCTTCAGCGGCCCTTTGGGCCTGAGTTTCAAGCTTAGCTTGAGCCTTGGCTTCTTTTTTAGCTATAGCTTTTTCACCATCCGCTGCTACCCTTTCTTTTAGGGCTTGGGGGAGTTTGTCTTTGATAAGATTTTTTAAAGCTTCTTTGATCGGGGCTGAGTAGTTGTCAATCACAGTTTGGGTTAAAGCTGTCTTAGAACCTTGGAATGCAATCTGTTTTATACTAGACGTCACGGATTTTGCGATGGCTGTCTTTTCTGCCTCGCTCAAGCTATGGCTACCTAGGCTCATCCCACTCTCCTGAACGCTCTCCTTTACACCTTCTTTCATTGCAGCCTCCCCTCCTGCTTTGATGCCCCCTTTAGCTAACTCAGCCGCAGTCTTTGAAGCCATTTGCGTACCGATTTCGGTCATGACTTTACCCGCAGTAGCAACTGCTGCTGTCGCTGGGGCTGCTGCACCAGCCGTAACAATAGTCAGCACAGCCATGATAATTTCTGTCGCCACCGCATTACTTCCGGATATAATACCCATCGAGCCCTTGTTAATGCCTTGGTTAAACTGAAAGGTCGCCTGGCTTTTTATGGCTTCTTCTTTCAGCGCATAGGTATTGGCAAGAGCGATACGCTGCGATTGCGTTTCCTCAAATAAGCCTTTTTTTTGGTTAAGTCCAGACTTTAACATACTCACTAAGGCTTGGCTGAGAACAACATCAAGAGGCGGCATCCCTTCCCCTCCCTGAGCCAATCTCTCCAGCCCTTGATGGACTACACTACAAGACTTTTCATCTATCATCGTGGAAGCCGGTCCCGGAAGCTCCGGGCGAGACAGGACCATCCCGTTAGCGCTTTTTAAAGAACCTAAGCCTTCCTCTAGTACGACCACACCTGCCGCCGATGCTGCCACACCCTTGGGTGTAGATACACTAGCAGGCTTTTGCAAAGCACTGGCATCTAAGGCATGATTATTTTCAGTAGCGCCTGAAAAGCTAGGCCTAGCGTAAGAGGAAGCATCGATCTCTTTCATAAAGCACGCAGTTAAATATTACGGGCAATGCCCTGTTTTGTATTTTCTGAGTCTTCTATGGTTTTTTGCACATTGCTCACCATATCACTCACCCATTGCTTGAGAGAGTCATCAAATTTACCAAACTCTTCTAGCCGGTTCTGGGCTCCAGCAATCACTCCTTCAAACTTGGTTTGTTCAGCTCTGGCCTTATCGGCTTCGTATTGCTTCATAGCCGCCACAATATCGCCAGCACCACTTGCAATCTGCCCAGCACCCCCCACAATGGGTACCACGCTTATAGTGCCTCCCACTACACCGCCAATTCCTCTAGCCAAGCCAGCTGCATAGTCATTTTTTGCAGCTTCTAGCATGGCCGATATCTTCGCATCATAGCCCTTCATCATTTGGGTACGCTGGCCTTGCATGTCATCATGATAAGTCTTGCCCATGGTACGCCTCAGCTCATTGACAAGCTGGAGGATTTCCGAAAGACCTATAGATACTTTTTGAGCATGCGAGGGGTCTGCCATCAACGCAGCTGAAGAAAGCTGTAGATACGCTGAAGCTGAGTTCAGAGCATGGCTCAAGATCTCATGTTCTTCAGGGCTTAAAGTACTGAGATTATTTGCAAGGTCTGGACTATGTAAATCTGGTAAATCTGCGCTCGTGCCTTGTATGTCACTTTGCAAAGCTTGAAACTGCCCGAGCACTCCATTTAAGTATTGCCCAACGTCGGTTGTCAGCATTCCTCCTGTACCCGTTACAGAAGCATGACTCGTTGTACCACTTTCAATATGCAAAGTAGGTTGAGAAATGCCCACAGTGCTTTTTGAAGCTAGTGTCTCCACAGGGGCTAAACCCACCTGCTTACTTTCTGTATCGACAGTCGGTTTTGGGATAATAGGTCTAGAGGAGCTTGAAAGGCTATGGATAGATTCACTCATAAGGGGGATAGATTAAGGGGTCTATAAAAAAATTAGAGTTAGAGCTCTAAACCGTTTGGGCCTGGTTTAAATTATTTACAATCGTTTGCTTCGAAGCTTGAGTGTCTTGTAAAGTACCCATGACTGTATCTAAAATAGTATTGATGTCATCCATCATCGTCTTCATGAATTTTCGGATCGTCTCCTCATCCATTTTATTTAAGGCTAAGATCTTTGAAAATTTTTCTGATTCTGCTTTGAGTTCATCTGCCGCTCTCTGGTGGCCTGCTGCCTTGATGTCTGAAGCTGCCATGCCTACCTGGGCAGCACCACTGGCAACGCCTCCACCGACGCCTGCTATAAGAGAGCCTACAGGCCCTAAGTTACTTGCTATAGATAGGCTAAGGCAAAACTGTGCCGAGGCGATACCTACCATTTTCGCATCGCTTTCACTCATTCCCATACCCTGTAAAGCTAAGCTCACCGGCAAAGAAGCATATTCTAAAAACTTTTGATAAGTCTCCGGGCTAGCGGTTTGTACTGTAGAAGAGGCCATCATAGTAACGCCCCCAGCAATCATTAAAGGACCTAGAGGCGTACCAATCAGCCCTACGCCTGCAATGGTTGCTAACAACCCCCCACTAATACCAAACGCTCCTGCTAGTTTACCAAAAACCCCTGCTTTTTTCGCAGCTTCTTGGGCTTTTCGCAGCTCATCTGCCTGCTCTTCTAGCTTTTCTTGCTTAATGGCTCTTTGAACCTTGCTCCTATGAATATTATTTTCTATCTCTCCTTGAGCACCCACTATGCCCTTTTGCAAAAGCTTGATCTGCATATCTCCTACATACAACATCATATTTTCTGGATCCTTCACAAATGCATATTCTAAAGGGCTGAGGGAGTTCAGCGCAGGCTTGGACTCTGCTACTGCTTCAAATACCCCTTCAGGCAAAGCTCCAGAGGCAGTACTAATGGTCGCGACACCTACGTTGCTTCCTAGAAGGCTGGATGAAGCTCCTTCTACTCCACTGTTTTCTGCAAGAGCAGAGGTTTGCTGTGCATGACTCAAGGAGCTGCTAGCTGTAGTATAAGTTGAGGCCGGACCGATAGTGTTGGGTATTGACATATCGCGAGACATAAAAAACCAAGGTTTATTAGACCTCTTGCAAAACCGCGTATCAAAAAGACAAGGGTTTCACAATAGGTCTATTTTAAAAGAGAGAGGAGAGCCTTTGCTTTTTCTTTAAAAGGCTGATGGTCTTTTTGCATACACAACTCTAGGATATTACGGAGCATGGGCTTGGCTTCTTCTTTTTTTCCTAAAGCCAGCATACATTCCACTGCGTATAAGTGGGCATCGGGAGCCTTATATTCTAAAATTATGGCAAATCCGTAGCACTCTAGAGCGATGGTATATTTCTTTTCCATCTGAAAACAAGCCCCAAGGCCTAGCCAATATTTACGCTCTAGGTGGTCAAGCGTGCAGAGCAAGCTAAACATCTGTTTTGCTTCTTTGTACTTATTATTCTGGTACATCTGATGAGCCGCTGCATACAGAGCAGCCATACACTCGTTTTTTATACCCATTAAGTCTTTAAATACACCATATTCAGAAAAATATTTCACAATATCTTTCTGAAAGTTGCCTGTGGGTTCTGTAGGAGTTTTCTTTATTGTAGCTGTGTTTTGCATAAGGGTCGGATCAGTTTAAAGGCTCCTCTAAGAATAGACCTAGAGAAGCCCAGGAGATAAAAAACCAGTCTTAACCGCCAAGATTTCTTACGATATTCGCATTACTATCACCAAAGCTCTTCGTCATATTTGTCGCTATATCATAGAGACGAGATAGCTTCGAAGACTCGGTTTGGAGTTTCAAAAGATCGGTCTGAGATGTACTAGAAATACTGTCTGTCTTATCCTTAACCGCACTCTGTATGCCGGATAAGGTCTCACTATTGACTTTTGTAGGATCATCTGGAAGGGTAAGACCACTGTCTTTTAAGTACTGAGCTAAATTCACCTCCTGAGGAGACCCATCTTGCCCTGTAATTTGTATCGTCGCCTTACTAATATCGACAGTAGAGTCTGGTTTTGTAGGGTCTAGCTGGCCTGAGAGGGCGTTGAGCTGCTCGCTGGCTGCATTAAATGTATCCATCTGAGCCCGCTGGCCTGCTATCTGCTGAAAGTGAGACTCTAAAGACTTTTCCTGCTTATCAATTGCCGATAGCATCAAGGCAAAAATCTTATCCTGGATAGACATGTCTGCATATTCAGGCGAATTCAGATCGACTTGCCCAGAAGTGTTAATTCCTGCTGACTCTGCTGTTTGCGTAAACGTATTTCTTAAGTTCGTAACCGCACCCTGTAGGTCATTTGTATTAACATTAGAATAATCTGTTCCTGCAGGCATTCCTAAAGTATCTGCTATAGTATCTAGATGGCTCTCGTTGAGTTCTGTAATACTACCATTGTGAACGCCTTCTAGGACATTCCTAATCCCAGTAAGATCATTTTGGTTCGCACCTGTCGTTCTTTGTGGTACAGCTGTAACTTGAACACCAATTTGCATAATATAATAAATTTAAGGGTTAGTAAAATAGGGGAGAGTTAAATTTTGACTCGTAGCTTATTGGGGAGCTTTGCTCCATTGCCTGCTTTTGCAGTAGGAGTCTTTGCATTCACTTTTTTGGCAGCATCTTTGAGAAGGATCCCTCCAATAAAAATATCCTGATCACTCATTTTTTTAGGATCTAGGTAGACGCCTTCTGTTTTTTTTCTGAGGACCTTCGGCTCTATCCCTTGGGAGCGGATAGATTGATCAAAGGTATTTTTTAAGGCTTTACAAGAATCATAGGCAGCCTTTGCTGCCTCGAAGATCTGGTCAGCCTTGGTTTTGGTCATAGTTGCCATAGGGGTATTTGGGGTAGAGGTTAGTGAATTTTAACTTGCTCTGGTAAGCTCTTTGAGACTACCTAGGGGTTTCAATACAAGTCATATTAAATATTATATATTGATATGTCAATATCATTTATAGTATTTTCATTCTTATTATATGCGCTCTCTTGCATCGTCTGTGTGTCTTGTGCTAGAATCTGCTACTGTTCCCGGCTTTGTAGGGCTAATGGAGGGTTCTGAGTGGTTGCACTATAAAACGCTCAGCACCCAGCCCCTAGAGTCGCTTCTTCCTTCTATTAAAGTCTGCGTAGAAGAAGCCCTGGGCCCTAATGGCTTAGAGGCTATCCAGAGCATCCGCTATGCCAAGGGGCCTGGCTCTACCCTGGGCCTGAGGCTGGCTGAGATGTTTATTCGTACACTGCAAAAGCTCCGCCCTTCTATCCATTGTCACCCCTATCATACACTGGTACTCTATGCTTTGTGGCTCAATAGACCTTTTCATCACCTACTCGCCCCTAGGCCAGACCATCGTTGGCAAGTCCTCACACAAGCGGGCTCTCCAGCCAGGATCCAGCTAGATATTCTCGATAGCTCTCAGCTCTCTACTCTACCCTATCCTATCTATTATCTGCCCCTTCGCAAAAAGCATCCGCAACTCCCCCCCAAAGCGCTAGCCTTAGAGATTTCCCCTCCTATACCTGCTAGTTTATTTTCTAATGATCTTCTCTATCAAATGAGTCTAGAAAACACCTCAGAAATGTAAGCCTAGAACAAAAAAAACCGTATAGCAGGCTAATATCAAGACTGTCTGCTTTAACGCCCAGTCCCAAGGCAGGCGTATGCCTAGCTTTGCCCAACGCTTTAGGAAACGTAAGGATAAGGGGAGTACGGCTAAACTTAAAAGAATAGTGACCGGATAGCCCTCCAATGCCCATAGCCAAAGAGGCATAGCCAAGGCAAGCCCAAGGCTGATTCGATACTGTTTTTCGACAAATTTCGGCCCAAAGCGGACACCCAGGGTATTTTTGTCTACCCTTTTATCCGTTTCTATGTCTCGGTAGCTGGTAATAGCTAGGATATTGCTGGCTAAAAGACCGTAGGCGACGCTGATGCCTAGAATATCTAGGGGCACATAACCTATTTGTGCATAAAAGCTTCCCCCTATAGAAACCAGGCCAAAAAAGATGAGCACAAAAAGATCTCCCAGGCCTAAGTAAGCCAAGGGAAAGGGCCCTCCCGTATAGGCTATCGCAAAGACGATGCAGGCTATCCCTAGTGGCATAAATCCTAAAGGAAGCTGATAAACATAGAAGGTAGTACACCCCACAAGCAACGCTACAGCCGCTACTCCTTGTACCGCTCTATACATACGATCTGGAGGAATAAGGCCTGAAGCCACTAGCCGCAGAGGCCCTGTCCGCTGAGAGGTATCCGCTCCTTTTAGAGCATCAAAATAATCATTTGCCAAGTTAGACAAGATTTGACACAGCATCGCAAAACAAAGGCATAGCAGGCCAAGGCCAAGTCTAAACGTCCCATAGTAGGCAGCAAGCGCCGAAGCTAAAAAGACAGAAAGTACGGACGCTGCTAAGGTTTTAGGGCGGGCAGCTTGGACCCATAAGAGGCATGAACTCATATCAATAAAGCGTAATGATAATAGACGTATGTCTCAAAATCGTAGTCTTGAGAGCTTTGCAGGCAAGACCGTTTCATCTTTAAGTGGATCTTCGCATAAGCTAATCGGTCATAGCTCTTAGCCTCCGTTACCGCAAGCACTATCCCAGCCTCATCCTGGACATAAAGGGTGACTTCCATGGCCTTGCAAGCAGGCAAGAGGAGGCTTTTCTGGCCCGCTACTTCACGATACAAGCCCGCTGATCTTCCAGCATCTTCCCCTAAAAGGACATAGCGCACCGCTTGTACTTCATCCGAAAAAAGAGGATGGTCCTGAGGGACACGCGTTATAAAACTATGCCCTACCCAATCACTTGAGGATAAACCCAACAGCGCTTGAGAGGCACTTATAGTAAAGTCTATGCCTTGGATGTCCACAGCCAATTGTTGAACGGCAGCTTCAGCCAGGACAGAAAGATTCTGGGCTAGTTCTTCTTTTTTGAATGCATCTGTATGCGCACAAAAGTAGAAAAGTCCTAGGCCTACAGAAAGAACGCCAAGCCCCAAAGCAAACATTAGCTCCACCAGTGTAAAAGCCTGGCTTTCGCTAGAAAAAGACACTGGCCGATGACTAGCTACGTTCAACTTTTTTTGCACACTACCCTCCATTATTTCACTTTTAATGAGTTTACTCCCTCTTTTTCCGCTGTTTATGCGCCCTAAATATTTGTTATCAGGTAGTATGACATCACCCATTAAAAATAAAACATCTTTTTATAGTAGATCTGCATGCTACAAGCAAAATGGAAAGCTATACCAGCTTTCTCCCATGGCTCCATTCAAGGATAAAGGGCACAGGTCTAGCTTCACACACACTGCGCCTCCCTTGGGCTCTAAAGAGCTCGCATATACCACAAGGGCTTCTCCGCCCGTATAATGAGGGGAGAGCACCATGCCTTCTTTTAGCCCCAGTTCTTTTGAAGCAAAACTCAGATAAACAAGAGGCCCTTCTTTCAAGAGTCTTGTGCCTAAGAGAGGTGGTGGATGATAAATGAGCTCTCGTTTGAGGGCTTCTTTCACAGCTAGGAGCCTGGCTTTCTCTTCTAAAGCTCTCTTTCCGAGCTCTATCTGGCCCAAACCTTGCATGAACAAGGCTACAACCAAGCCTAAAGTACCTAACGCGCAAAGCACTTCCATGAGAGAAAAGCCCGCCACTGTGCCTTTCACCTGCCCTTTAGCGCTTAACATCATAAGAGGTGCCATTAGGGTTGACATAAATGCAAGAAGCCTCTTTGTAGGGCGTATAAGCCACATGCAACTTCCCGTCTTTTTCTTCTAGTTCGCCTTCACGAATACAAACCCGGTTTAAAGTCCCTATATATTTTCCCTTAGAGTCAAATTCATAGTAAATCCACGTAGGCCCTTGTCCATCAGCCAGGTTTTGGACATCAAAGCTCATGGTATATAGAAAAGCCTCAGACGGTACGATAAAAAACACGCCTGGTGGAAACTCCATGGGAGGTTGTAAAACTCTCCAGTGGCCTCTTTCTCCCTGGATAATCATCATAGAATTGCAATACCCCTGATAGTTTGGGTCCCCATGCATCAAAAGACGTACCTTTTGCTTGATATCCAAGGGCCCATGCTCTATAACCGCGCTAGATTGAGCAATTTTGAAAAGCTTTAAAAGCATAGCCTTAGCATCTATCAAGTTTTGATTGACATTTTTTTTAATCATACTCGGCACTACCACTATCAGTGCAAGCCCAATGAAAAGCAGTACGCACAGTATCTCAACCCTGACAGATCCTTTAGGCTGGTCCCGTTTAGTTGAAGGAGAAGCTGTAGTTGTCATAGATGGAAAGTGTAAAAAAAAGCCTACCTGTATTCAGCCTAGTTAAAACAAATAAATTCATAAATTCAAACAAAATCATAAAAGAACCGCTTGAAAAAAAATTAATTTTTTCTTAATAGGCTTCTTTGGAAACTCAATATTTTGATTTCTGGGCGAGGCCAAATAAACGAGGAACTGGCCTGCCACATGACGTGTCAGGCGTAGCTTTTAAAGCGAAGCCTGAAGCCTAAACCCAGAGATCAAAAGACAATGGTTATGTAAGAAGTCTAATGCAAGAATCCTAATCCTCATTGCATATTTCTGTTTTGTCAAACTCACGTACTCTATGCCGCCACATACGCCTCTGTTGACACCCGCTCTTCCATCGCTCCGAGCATTTCCCCACGCTAACTATGTAGATGTAAAAGAAGGATGGATAAAGCTCAACGCCAATGAAGCACCCTACCCCCCTAGCCCTGCCGTCCTGAGGGCTCTCCATAAGGCATTAGAGCGCGGGGGCGAGGCTTTACGCCGCTATCCAGAACCAGCTAGCCCTAAGCTAAAATTAGCCCTAGCTAGTCACTATGGCCTATTGCCCGATCAAGTCATCCTAGGCCATGGCTCACAAGACATCCTAGAAGCCCTCATCCAAACTATTTGTCAAAAAGGCGACGGCCTTGCTTACTTTAAGCCGGATTACCCCCTGTATTCTTTTTTGGCTGAAAAATATAGCCTTCGTCCCCTTGCCTTCGCTTTTAGTCAAAACCTAGCTAGCCTCCCTCTAGAAGGACTTTCCGCGGGCTTACTCTGGATCAGCTCTCCCCACTGGCCCACAGGCTTTCAATGGTCTATAACCGCTATACGCGACCTATTAGAACGCTTTCCTGGTTTTGTCGTGCTAGATGAGGCGTATATCCACTTTGGAGGGGAAGAAGCTACGCTGAGCTTGCTGGCTGACTACCCGCGTCTGATGCTTTTAAGAAACTTTTCAAAGGCCTATGCCCTAGCAAACTTGCGCATCGCCTATCTCTTAGGCTCACCTGAGGTTCTGGGGGCTCTAGAAAGGCGCCTTAGCGTCTACAACATCAGTAGCTTGGCTGAGGCAGCTGGCTTAGCCGCCCTACAAGATACCGCCTATTACGCCCATAAAATATCCAGTTTAAAGGCCCAGAGGAAGTCTACGCTTGGCTTTCTTCATACCCTAGGCTGGCACACGTATCCGTCAGAGGCAAATTTTCTGCTCACCCAGCCCAAAGATCTCCACGGCCATACGAGTCCTAATCTAGCCTTGCAGGTCTATGAGTACCTAAAATCTCATAAAATTCTCGTCCGGTCTTTCAATGAAGAACCCTTGACAGACAGCTACCTACGCATCAGTATAGGAACAGCAAGCGAAATGACAATACTCCACCATACCTTAAAAGCTTACTCCCAGGGTCTATGCTAAAAATGCTGGATCCTTCGTGGGCCCATACCCTACAAGCGCCAGTCCTAACTTATCTGGATAGGCTAGATTCTTTTTTGGCCGCTGTACCCGGCCAGCTTCCAGAAGAAATCCGTTCTCTCGCCACTGCTTGTCTCAGCCATAGCGGCAAGCGCCTTCGGCCTATTTTTACGTTTTATAGCGCATTCCAAGCTCCTTCTACGGATGACCTCATCAAGGCCGCAGCCGTGCTAGAGCTCATTCACTTAGCTACTCTGGTACACGATGATGTGCTGGATAAGGGCACTCTACGGCATAAAAAGCCTACCCTTCACATCCAATACGGGGCAGACGTCGCCATTTTAATGGGGGACGCTCTCTTTGCACACGGCCTTTACTTGGCTAGCTCTTTTCCTACGCCTACCATTTGCAGGCTCGTCTCACAGTCTACAGCTAGGCTCTGCGCAGGGGAAATCAGCCAAACCCTATCTCAAAAATCCCACCGCTTTAGCCTAGAGCACTACTATAAGATCATAGACCTCAAAACTGCTGATCTTTTCGCTACTGCATGCCATATAGGAGCCTCCCTAAGCCCGAACTTAGACAGTTTAGCTACAAACAAACTCAGACGCTTTGGCCGCTATCTGGGAAGGGCTTATCAAATCTATGATGACCTCAATGACATCCTAGGCCATGAAGCCATCTTAGGCAAAACCCTGGGCACAGACTTTGCTACTCAAAAGTACACGCTCCCTATCCTCCTCTATCTAGAGGAGCTTCCCCCAAAAGAACGAGATACTACCATAGCAGACCTTCTCCACCATACAATCAGTGCCCATACCCTAGCCGAAAAGCTAGAGCAGCATGGGATTATTCAAAAAGTAAAAGAAGCGTTTCACGCCACGCTAGATCTTGCCGATCCTATACTGCAAGATCTTCCGCATCAGGATCAGCTCTTAGCCCTCAGCCAAGGGCTTCGGCACTTACTCTGTTAGATAGGCCCTTACCCCCCTATGCCCCCTATTTTCTATCCCCTGCAAGAATATTGGCCTGTTTACAGTATTTTTAGTGCACTGGTCCTTTTTGTCCTCTTCCTAGATCTTGGCGTCTTTCACAAGAAATCCCACCTCATGGGCTGGAAGGAAAGCCTTAGCTGGAGCATCTTCTGGTTCAGTCTTGCCTTCGCCTTTAATTATGCCCTCTACCGCTACTCGCTCTACCGCTTTGAACAAAAAGTAGATCTGGGGATATTCACAAACGTCGTACCCAGTACCGAGGCTAAACGCTTGTCCTTGGAGTTTCTTACAGGGTTTATAATAGAAAAAGCCCTTTCAGTCGATAATATCTTTGTTTTTATTATCATTTTCAATCTCTTACACATAGACCTCAAGTACCAGCACCGCATCCTGTTTTACGGTATCTTGGGCGCTTTTGTGTTCCGGGGCATCTTTATTGCTATCGGGTCTGTGCTGATGCAGTACAAGGGCGTTGTAGTCTTTTTTGGGCTGTGTTTGTTTCTCCTCGGCCTAAAGTCCTTATTCGTAAAATCAAAACGAGCTAGCAAGCAAAACAGCCTCGTCTTTCGAATACTCAGTCGCTTCTTTAGGCTAAAGCTAGACGCCAAGGCCGAGCATTTTTGGGTAAGACACCAGCATAAGATATATCTCACACCTGCGGGTGTGGCGCTCATTATGATAGAAAGCGCAGATATCGTCTTTGCTGTGGATTCTATCCCCGCTATCTTTGCTGTCACGAAAGAACCGCTGATTGTTTTCACCTCTAATATTTTTGCCATGCTGGGGCTACGAGCACTCTATTTTTTGCTCATTCCTATGCTAGAGCGCTTTTCTTACCTAAAATATGGCCTAGGCATTATCCTGATGTTTATCGGTCTAAAGATGATGGTGCTTAATCAAGCCTTTGGCGGACATTTTCCGATTGCCTGGTCACTGGGTTTTATCCTAGGAGTACTAGCATTATGCCTAGCACTCAGTTATGTATTCCCGCCAAAGCTAAAACACAGCCGCTTGCCTTCAGCTTAGTAGAATTGCTAGTCACGCTCGCTATCGTAGGGGGTCTATTAGGGTTTGCCCTACCGTACTACTTTCAGGCACAGGCTAAGGCCAAGCAAGTAGAGCTACGCTTACGTTTGGCCCAAGTGTCTAACGCCCTAGAGCGTTATTATGCTTACTATCACGCCTTTCCAGCCTTTTTGAATCAGAAAGAACCCATCCCGGTAGAAGCACATTTTAAGGAGCTGATGGCTATGCTCTCAGCAGAAACGATTGCTGCCACTGCCCTATCTCAAGAAGAGGCCAGCACACTCAATCCCCACCGCCACTGCTTTCTAAGGCTAAACCCGCAAGACTACAACGCTGGTAAAACTTCCCTTCGGCACTCGGAAGGAAACCCTAGCCCTATCTACTTAAAGATCCGCCAAGGGGCTGATCCCCTACAGCTTCCCCCTCCACTCGAGGACCATACGACACCCCACCGCGCTATCGTTTATACCTACCAGAACACCACTCTTATCGGCAGCTGGATGGTGGTGGACTAATGTGGCCTAAGATCCCTCCCCTACTGTCATCGTATAAAGCCTACTTTTTTATAAGATTTTTGGCAACCTATGTGGATTTCGAAACATAAGAAGGATGACACTTCACTTAAAGTACTTATTAGGAATAGATTTGCTTTACAATACGCCCTCTCAAAAGCTAGTGGGGTGGCAGACCGGACTCGAACCGGCGACCCCTGGTACCACAAACCAGTGCTCTAACCAACTGAGCTACAACCACCACAATTCAAAACAACAGTTTTTAGCAAAATCATTTTGCCACTCCTGTCAAGCTTTATACCCTTGTTTTTTATTAGACCTCTTGCGCAACCGTTATCTTTTGTTTGTGACAAGACCTTGATCCCTACTGTTCAGGACAGCAGGGGCCTAGTTCTTTTTTCCTGCACCGAAGACCCAAACCCTCCTTTCCAAAAAGGTCTATTTTTAAGGCCTGCAAAGCCCTGGTCTCTGATTCGGTCGTGTCTATTGTCTTATCAGCCAGCACAACAGGTGCCCAAGCTCGCCACAAAAGAGGCATACACCCCGCCCGTAAGAGCCTGAAAGTGAGTGACTACCTCTAGAGGCCAGGGCTCTTGGCTATTCACATTCCAGTCTGGGTCTGCTTCAAAATGCTTTTTCGCCCAGTCAAAATAAGGCTGATGATCTGTCCTAAAATACACCTTTGCCCGTGGCTGCATAGCTCGCTTCACAAGAGCTATAAAGTCTTTTTGAATCAGTCTATTCTGAAAATGCTTACGCTTGGGCCATGGATCGGGGAAAAGTATATAAATGGATTGTAATTTCAATTTTCCTCCTAACATCTCTAGAAATTCCACTGCCTCTGCCTTGATAAACCGGATATTTGCTAGGCCTTCGCAACGTTTTTGGGCCTTTTTTAGCCTAGGGCCCAGAAGGTCTAGGCCGATACAGAGCTCTTGTGGGTGGGTCTTGGCATACGCTCTCAAGAAATGCCCATGGCCGCAACCCATCTCCAGCATAATAGGCCTATTTTGGTCCATTATTGCAGGCAAAAGGGTGGAGTCTATCCACGCGCTTAGGGCTATTTTTCGTTTTTCAACCTTGGATAAATGGTCTTGATAGGCCGTATCTTGCATAGCTAAGCCCAGGTCTGACAGGCTCTTTATATTTTGTAAATAATATTTTAGACCTCTTGCGGACCTACGTATTAACTCAAGACACAAAAGACAATGGTTTCGCAAGAGGTCTTTTGAATCCATGACACAAGCTTTCCCCAAAGCCTTGAGGATAAAGGGCTTGACTTTCCTTCCCCTAGCCTCTACTGACTAAACTTTTCTTATTGTCATAGATCATATGGATCACCCACACCCGCAGCCAGAGGCTTCTCCCCTTGAATTCTCTAGCCCTGAAGCTTCTAGCATATGTCCTCCTAGTAGCACAAAGATCAATCACATCATCCGTCGCCTCATGCAGCTTAGGGGGCTAAAAGAAGCAGATCTAGCGCGCCAAGTCCAGCTTCCGCAAACGACAGTCAACCGTATTCTAACCCAAGACCGGGCCGATCCTAGGCTCAGCACCCTTATCCCTATCGCTCAGTTCCTGGGGCTGACTTTGGGGCAAGTCGCCGGCCTAGAGCCCATACCCGAGGCCCTCCTTCAAAATAGCCAATCTTCTTACAAGCTAGAGCCCCTCAGCCTTAAGACGATTCCCCTCATCCCGTGGGACTATATTCTTCCCTGGCTAGAAGGAGAAGGCCCTAGCTTACAAGAGTACCCTTATAAAACGTGGCTCTGTAGCGAACGTCCCCTAGGCCCAAAAGCGTTTGTACTAGAAGCTACGCCCCTCCTGGAAAGAGTCTTTCCTGCGGGATCCAGACTCTTGGTAGATCCTTCTATCTCCCCCCTGGATGGATCCTATGCTGTTCTCCTACCCAAGGGAAATTGTTTCCCTACACTCCGTCGCCTGCTAAATGATGGAAACGATACCTACCTCAAAAGCGTGGAGGACAACCTCCCTTACGCTAAGCTCAGCCCCCAATATCGTATTTTGGGCACAGTAGTAGAGTTTCGGGAAAGCTGCCTTTAGCCCCAGAGGCCCAAAAATCCCTCATGCCCCGCACTTTTTAGCTTGCCAGACAGAGATAGTCTGTTTTAGGTCTATGCTTTAAGGATTTTTCTTCACCTCTGTAGAGCTCTGTAGCCTATATGTCATCAAAAGCCCTTAAATCCTAAACCTAAAAACCTTTAACCCTCCTAGTCCTGCCAATAGAGGCAGCCTACGAGCTTTTTATTCTCTATCAGTCGTATCTTATGAGTAGTATCATGCAAACCCTTTTAGCGGGTAATAACCTCTCCCAGCTAAAAGAAAACACCATTATTCCCGGTACCGTAATCGAAATCCGCCCCAATGAAGTCGTCATAGACATAGGTGCCAAATCCGAGGGAGTCATCCCCATAGCCGAGTTTAACCACATCGATGATCTTCAAGTGGGTGCGTCTGTTCACATCTACCTTGAAAAACTAGAAAACCGCCTGGGGAACCCCCTACTCTCTTTCTCCAGAGCCGAGCAGAAGAAAAATTGGGAAAAAGTGACCACCCAGTACGGTGAGGGGTCTGTGGTCACCTGTTACGTCAGGTCTCAAGTCAAAGGGGGTCTGAATGTGTCTATCGAAGGGGTCGAGGCCTTCCTTCCTTCGTCTCAAATCGACACTCAAGCTCCAAAGGATTTGGGCCGTTATATTGGCCAAACCTTTGATGTTAAGCTGATCAAGATTCATAAAGATCGCTCCAATATCGTCGTATCTCGTCGCGAGCTCATCGAAGAAGAAATGCTCGAAAACCGCCGCCGCTTCTTGTCTGAAATTAAAGCCGGGGACATCCGCTCGGGTACAGTCAAAAATATCACTAACTTTGGTGCATTTGTGGATATCAATGGCGTTGTTGGCCTCGTGTACATTACCGATATGAGCTGGAACCGCATTTCTCACCCCAGTGATCTTCTCAAGGTAGGGGATACCCTCAACGTGATGATTCTAGACATCAATTCAGACAATCAGCGTATTTCTCTAGGCATCAAGCAACTCACTGAAAACCCATGGGATAAGGTGGAGAAAAAATATCCTGTAGGTAGTACCATTAAGGGTAAAGTCGTTAGCTTTATCAGCTTTGGCGCATTTGTAGAGCTAGAGCCAGGGGTCCGCGGCCTCATCCACTTGTCTGAATTCTCCTGGACAAGGCGCTACAATCAGCCCAACGAGCTTCTCAGTATCGGCCAAGAAGTAGAAGCTTCCGTCCTTTCTATTCAAAAAGATAAGGAAAACATTTCTCTCAGTCTCCGTCAGCTAGAGTCTAATCCCTGGGATATGGTGCCCCACAACTATAGAGTGGGCTCGAGGGTTCGTGGACTCGTACGCAATATTACACCCTTTGGCGCATTTGTCGAACTGCAAGAAGGCATCGACGGGATGATTCACATCTCCGATATGAGCTGGACTCGTAAGATCAACCACGCCAACGAAGTCTTCAAAAAAGGCGACGAAGTAGAAGCCATTATCCTGAATGTCTCTACCGAGGAGCAGCGTATTTCTTTAGGCATCAAGCAGCTGCATGAAGACCCCTGGCAGAATATCGAAAAAGTATTCAAAACTGGAGACATCGTCCAAGGTAAAGTCTCCAAGCTCGCTTCTTTTGGTGCCTTTATAGAGCTCAAGGAAGGAATCGATGGCTTGGTGCATATCAGTCAGCTGAGTGAAGACCATGTGGAAAAAGTCAAAGATGTCCTAAAAATCGGCCAAGAGGTGACAGCCCGGGTGATTAAAATCGACAGAGACGAGCGTCAAATCGGCCTTTCCATCAAGGCTGCCAGCTACGATTCTAAGCGCTTTCAAGAAGAAATCGCCACCTACGATCGTATCAAGGGAGACCAAGACCTCACTAGCCTAGGAGACCTTCTGGACCAAGCAGCATTGCAGTCTAAGTCTTAAGGCATTGAAAATCGCTTTATTCGCTAGACCTCTTGTATAACCCTTGTCTTTTGTGTCTTAAGTTCGTCAAAAATGCATTCAGGCGTCGCTCTTCAGGCGTCGTTCCTCCCCCTACGTTCCTTGAGCTACGGGCGACAAGCCGAACTACCTGTCTCCCGACGTGTCAGGCATAGCTCGCAGAGCTACGCCTGAAGGCTTCAGCATAGTGGAGACGGCGGGGCAGGCCGGTTTTTCATTTATTTGGCCTCGCCCAGAAAACAAAATACAGGGTTTCGAAAGAAGTCTATTCTCTTTATGCACAACCTTTCTTCCAGCAGCTCAATCCAAAACACCCCTACTTATCCTCAGGAACCTGTAGCGACCACTACAGCTGTGCTCGTAGCTTCTGGCCTTTCACCAGAAGTGCAACAGCTACCAGGCTTCATGGAAAGGCTTTTGCAAGCAGGCATCCCTAGGCAAATCTAGGGATGACGCAGAGATCACAGCATTGATGGGTAAAATCCAGGGCATAAGCGAGGCATCAGGCCTACCGTTGTCTGAGCAATTAGCGATTCTTTTGTGTAGCTCTTATGAGTTTGTCGCCCAAAGACACGGAAAAACGACAGACTCCAAGGAGTTGAGAGAAACTCTGTCCCAGTGGGCTCCACAGGAAGTGGCTGAAAAGTTTTTAGAATTTTGCAAAGATAATAAAGGTTTTTTCACTAAGGAAGATGCTTGGATGCTGGAGGTTTGCCCTGTACTGATACTTGCTAAGCTAGAAGCCTTTGGAGGGGTCAATGCTTATCTTGATTTTCAAAATAAGGGACCCTCATGATGGAAAGCATGGTCCAATAGACCTCTTGCGGACCTACGTATTATCTTGGTTGGCCTGCCGGGCGTCTCCCTACGCTCTTCAGGCTTCGCTTTAAAAGCTACGCCCGACACGTCAGGCTTCAGGGTTCGTGATGGAGGACATGGAAGAAGCATAAAATGATAATAAGGATAGGCCACTTGGGAAAGCAGGTCTTTTGCACCCTGGCTTCAGGCTTCGGGCTTC
>JACCDN010362433.1_pt1 | contig 29235 bp, 21 predicted proteins | sample 7441691 | NCBI WGS metagenome assembly JACCDN01 (sample SAMN15323439, study PRJNA562643) | freshwater metagenome | isolation source: river surface water | place: USA:Blue River Watershed | collected 2017-08-16 | reverse complement strand
GACAAAGTAGGGCTCCTAGGCACTTCGGTAGAATAAAAGGGCTTGTTGCTAAGCCCCAAGTTTACCTGATTGGATTTTCGATGCGCTTTTGGATTGCCGCAGCATTGTTTATCCTGTCCGTCATTTTCATGCTGGTTGGTTTGGGCCAGCGCACAATTTGGGCCCCGCCACCATCAACTTCAGCGTCCATCCAGGTCGATGCAAGCGCTCCGTACACAGTCATTCCACATTCGGTCATCGCGCTCAATCCCGGTAACCCAATTATTCGGACCTCGGGCGCCAAGAACGCTTTCGTAAGCAGCGGCCGTGAATCTGACGTGATGGCTTGGGTCGGCAGCAGCAAGTACCAAAACCTCGAAATTGCCGACGGAGTTTTGACTTTTGTTGAACACCCGGGCGATTCTGTCTTTGCCGTGCCAGCCGGTTCAGATCTTTGGCGTGACGAAAGCTCTGCGGTCGAGAAGACCCAGCTGCGAGTCCAAGCCTCGGATGAGGCGGCGGTGCTGATCGCCAGCAATGGAAAACTCGCAGCTCCGGGCAACATCGAGATTATCTGGCCGATCTATCACGACCTAACCTGGTCAAACATTTTCCTGATTTCTGGCGCTTCGATTCTGCTTGCCGCATTGCTCTTCAATTGGATCACCTACCGGTCGATTCGTCGCAAGAGCGGCCCGAAACGTAAGACACCGAAGGCGCCCAAACCACCTCAATACCGAGCTAAAAAGCGAGCATCGCTCGCGCCAGTTAAGGGTCGTCGTTCAGCTCGACGCGCCTTCATCGCCTTGCCAAGCTCGATGGTGGTGCTTGGGCTACTTGCCGGGTGCGCGACTCCCTCGGCTGAACCAAAACCGGCTGCATCTGCCGAGCAGATCGAAGTGTTGCCTCCAGTTGTTACCGCGAAACAGCTCGAACGAATTTTTTCGTCGGTCAGTGCCACCGCCAGTCTTGCCGATGAAGCTCTAGACAAGAAGCTGCTTACGCCACGTTTTGCCGGCCCAGCGCTATCCCTGCGTGCAGTCAACTATTACCTTCGAAACAAGTCATCCTCGGTGCCAGCAACACCGGCAATCGCTGGCACTCCCATAACCTTCAGTCTTCCAGCGGCAGCCAACACCTGGCCTCGAACCGTTATGGCGGTCACTGATGAGCGCGGCGATGCGGCCTTGCCTCAAATGATTGTTTTGCAGCAACGAAGCCCTCGTGAGAACTATCGAGTTTGGTTCAACGTGCGCCTCATGCCTGGCGCCAAGATTCCCGAAGTTCCTTCGGCAGATGCAGGTGCCATTCCGGTTGATCCGTCCTCGGTGTTCTTGAAGATTGCTCCGCAAAGCATTCCGGCTGCCTACGGTGACGTGATCAACCGCGGTGCGAGCAGCTTGAGTGCCGGGCTCTTCGATACTTCAAAGGATGAGTTCTACAAGCAGGTGTCGGAGAGCCAAAAGAGTCAGGTAGCAACCCTCACCACCGCGAAAATCACTTTCACCCACGCTCTTGGTGACAAAAACGTTCAGTCGCTGGCGACAACCGCAGGTGGAGCATTGGTTGCGGTCTACATGACCGACACCTACACCATCAAGCCAATTCGACGCATTTCGGCCGTTGCGGTTACCGGCCAAGAAAAGATTTTGCTTGGAGCGGACGGGTCGACGACCGGTGTGAAGTCGGTCTATGGCGACATGTTGTTGTTCTATGTGCCAGCGCTTTCAGATGAGCAAGGCATTCGACTTTTGGGGGTCACCCAGGGTCTACTGAGTGTGAGGAGTCTGTAGTGTCTGATTTCATGTCGAGGGCCAGTCTGGCCGGCGCGATGGACCTCTCTAGCCTTCGCAAGCCAGAACCGACGTTGGCTGCTCAGCATTCAGCACCGATGGCTGGAGAGACCATCAAGGTTGCTTCTCTCGTGATGCGCGGAAACCAAAGCAACCTAAAACGGCTGCTCGAAATTTCCAACAGCGTTCCCGTGGTCATCGATTTTCACACCGATCGGGGCGATCAGAGCAAGGCCCTCAGCCCCAAGCTAGAGGCGCTGATCAAGGCTCAAGATGGCCGAATCCTTTTGGTTCAAATCGATATCGATGCCGAGTCGCAAATCGCTCAGGCATTTCAAATCACCCAAGCTCCGAGCGTAATCGCGGTCTTGAAGGGACAGCCGGTTCCACTATTCAGCGGCGATCAACCGAATGAAGCACTGGTCACGGTTTTTGATCGCATGCTTCAGGTTGCCAGCGAAAATGGCTTGGTTGGCACCGTCGAGGTCGATGAAAATATTGTCGAAGAGGCACCTCGCCTGCCGCCTCGACACGAAGCAGCCTATGCAGCCATCGATGCTGGCAACTATGCCGAGGCGATCAGTCAGTATGAAGCCCAGTTGGCCGAGAGCCCGGCCGATGCGTTGGCAAAGAGCGGCTTAGCACAAGCCAAGTTGCTTCTTCGAACCGACAAAATTGATTTTGAGGCGATTTTGGCTTCGGCGCCAGAAGACTTAGCCGGCCTGCTGCTCAAGGCGGATGCCTTTGTGGCCGTGGGGCACCCGGCACAGGGTTTCTCGGTAATACTCACCAGATTTGCAAACTCCGACACAAACGACCGTGAACTATTGCGCAAGCACCTGATCGAGCTGTTCGAGGTATGCCCACCCGATTCACCAGAGGTTTCGGCAGCTCGTCGAGCTCTAGCCTCGATGCTCTACTAAAAGAAAATCCCCGACTCGAAAGTCGGGGATTTTTCATTACTTAGCTGGTCTAAACCAAACCGCGCCAAGTGGCGGCACCGAGATGGTCGCCGAATTAGGTTGACCGTGGCTTCCATCGCCATCGCCATTGGCTTCGATTCGACCAAAGTTTCCAACTCCAGAGCCGCCAAATTCGCTGGCATCGGTGTTGAGAATTTCATCCCAGGCGCCACCGCGAGGCAAACCAAGCTTGAAGTCGTGGTGAGGATGACCGGCAAAGTTGATCACGACGGCAATCGGGTTGCCGGCTTCGTCATAGCGCAAGAAGCTCAGCAGGTTTCCATCTGCGTTGCCGCCATCGATCCAGACGAAACCGCGGTGATCGTGGTCTAGTTGCCAGAGCGATGGGTTTTCAACGTAAAGATTGTTGAGGGTCGAAACCAGGTTCAGCAAACCGCGGTGGCTCGGCTGGTCAAGAATCCACCATTCGAGTCCGCGCTCCTGTGACCATTCAGACTGCTGGCCAAATTCAGAACCCATGAACAACAGCTGCTTGCCGGGGTGTGACCACATCAAGGTTAGATAGGCGCGCACGTTGGCCAGCTGCTGCCAGCGGTCACCAGGCATCTTCGCAAGCAAAGAGCCCTTGCCGTGCACGACCTCATCGTGACTGATCGGCAAAACAAATTTCTCGTCGTATGCGTAGAGCATCGAGAAGGTCAACTCGCCATGGTGATAGCGACGATAGGCAGGGTCTTTTTCGATGTACTGAAGGCTGTCGTTCATCCAGCCCATGTTCCATTTGAAGCCGAAGCCTAGGCCCCCGCCATCGGTAGGTGACGAAACCCCGCCCCAGCTTGTCGATTCCTCGGCTATCATCATGATGCCTGGGTGCAGGCGGTACGCAGTCGCGTTCACTTCTTGCATGAAGGCAATCGCGTCAAGGTTTTCGCGACCACCGTATTGGTTCGGCAGCCAGTCATTGCCCTCTCGCGAGTAGTCGAGATACAGCATCGAGGCCACTGCATCTACGCGAAGGCCATCGATGTGGAATTCCTCGAACCAGTAAAGAGCGTTGGCAACCAAGAAGTTGCGAACCTCGTTGCGACCAAAGTCGAAGATGTAGGTTCCCCAGTCAGGGTGTTCACCACGACGAGGATCTTCGTGCTCGTATAGCGGGCGGCCATCAAAACGTCCAAGCGCCCATTCGTCTTTTGGAAAGTGCGCCGGGACCCAGTCGAGAATTACTCCGATGCCTGCCTCGTGAAGACGGTCGATTAGGTAGCGCAGGTCGTCGGGTGACCCAAATCGGCTGGTCGGTGAGTAATAGCCGGTTACTTGATAGCCCCATGACGGTGCGTAAGGGTGTTCGGCAAGTGGCATGAATTCAACGTGGGTAAAGCCAAGTTCTTGCATGTATGGAATTAGCTCATCGGCAAGGGTTCGATAGTTCAATCCCTGGCGCCATGAGCCGGCATGCAACTCGTAAATCGACATCGGCGACTTGAGTGCGTCGCGCTTGGTGCGAGCGTCAATCCACTTCTTGTCTTGCCACTTATAGCTCGACTCGGTCACGATTGATGCGGTCGATGGGGGAGTCTCGGTCTGACGAGCTAGCGGGTCGATCTTGGTGATCCAAGCGCCATCTTGAGTCAAAATCTCATATTTGTAGTGAGTGCCGGCTTCAATTCCCGGGATGAATAGCTCCCAAACGCCCGATGAGCCCATTACGCGCATGGCGTGACCTATGCCGCTCCAGTGGTTGAACTCGCCAACCACTCGAACCGCCTTTGCGTTAGGCGCCCAAACGGCAAAGCGGCATCCGTGGCTAACGCCGGCCGCACCCTTGATCGAGGTTAGGTGTGAACCTAAGGCTTTCCAAAGTTCTTCGTGGCGACCCTCTTTGATTAGGTGCAGGTCAAGCTCGCCGATGGTTGGCAGGTGACGGTAGCTGTCGTCTGAGGTCCAAACAGTGTCGCTGCCCTCGCCCGCATAAGTGGCCGTGATTCGATAATCTGGCGACTTCTTGGCCTTCACAAACCCCTGCCACAGACCGTTTTCGACATGCTCAAGAGCAACCTCTGGCTCGTCAAGAAAAACAGCCGTAACCGACTTAGCCATAGGCCTTAGTGCGCGAATGACCCAGCCTTTTTCGTGCGGGTGAGCGCCTAGAAGCGAGTGAGGGTCGTGGTGTGAACCTGAGGTGACCTGCCAGAGAAAGTCGTTGTTGATTTCGGGTAGCAACGGTTCAATCTTCTTACGAATAGCCATGCTGCTCCTTAAAGAACCTTGCCGATTTTGAAAATATGAACGGGTTCGATGAACGCATCCAGGCGAACATAGTTTGATCTAGACCACTTGTAGGTTTCGCCGGTGATTAGGTCGGTTACCTCGAAGGTGGCATCGGCTGGCAACCCGAGTTTTTCTAGTTCTAGGTGCACGGTGGTCTCGCGAACCGCGTGCGGGTCAACGTTGGCAATAACCAGGATGGTGTCTGCCTCGCCATTTGGTGTGTGCGAGCCGTCGAGGTGCTTCGAGAAAGCAAGAATGGCCGAATCTTCGGTGTGGTGAATTTCGAGGTTGCGCAACTGGCGAACCGCTGGGTGGGCTGCTCGAATGGCATTGAGTTTGGTGATGTACGGCGCGATGCTGCGACCGCCCTTTTCAGCGGATTGCCAGTCGCGAGGTCGGTATTCAAATTTCTCTGAGTCGATGTGTTCCTCGGCGCCTGGTCTGGCAACTGACTCGCAAAGTTCATAGCCGGCATACATGCCCCAGCTTGCGCCGGCCATGGCTGCAACCGCTGCTCGAATCTTGTGACCAGATGGCCCACCGAACTGAAGGTATTCGGTGAGGATGTCTGGGGTGCTGACCCAAAGGTTAGGCCTGAAGAAATCTGCAGAAACCTTTGAAAGCTCGGTTAGGTAGCTCTCGAGCTCGGCCTTGCTGTTACGCCAGGTGTAGTAGGTGTAAGACTGCTGGAAACCGGCCTTGCCTAGAGCGTGCATCATGGCTGGGCGTGTGAAAGCCTCGGCCAAGAAGACAACTTCAGGAAACTCTGCGTTGACCTCGCCGATCAACCATTCCCAGAAAGCAACCGGCTTGGTGTGTGGGTTATCAACGCGGAAAATCTTTACGCCGCGACCGATCCAGAGACGCATGACTCGTAGCACCTCGGCGTAGATGCCCTCTGGGTCATTATCAAAGTTGACCGGGTAGATGTCTTGGTATTTCTTTGGAGGGTTTTCGGCATATGCGATTGTGCCGTCGGCGCGAGTTGTGAACCATTCCGGGTTGGTCTTTACCCAGGGGTGATCCGGCGAGGCTTGCAGTGCAAGATCAAGAGCAATCTCGATACCGAGCGAGTTGGCAGCCTTTACGAAAGCCGCGAAGTCTTTCTCAGTGCCTAAGTCAGGATGAATTGCATCGTGACCGCCGGCCGTCGAGCCAATGGCCCAGGGTGAGCCTGGATCTTGCGGCCCTGCGACAAGCGTGTTGTTAGGGCCCTTGCGGTGTGCTGTGCCGATCGGGTGGATTGGCGGCATGTATAGAACGTTGAATCCCATTTCGGCGACCGCTGGCAAACGCTTTGCGGCAGTCTTGAAATTGCCCGAGACCCAAGTTTTGGTCTTTTCGTCGAACTTTGCGCCTTCGCTGCGAGGGAAGAACTCATACCAGGCACCTACGCCGGCGAGCTCGCGCTCTGTTTTTACGACAAATTCATCGCTCAAGGTGATCAGGCTGCGGATTGGTTGAGCGGCTACTGCCTTCAAAACTTCGGTGCTTTCAGCATCGGCCAGGCGCGACTTTGCGCTGCGACTCGTGTCGGCAAGCTTCTCGGCTAGTTCACCAAGAAGCTTTGCGTTGGCCTTGGTGCGCCCCTTTTCGACGGCGGCCCGATTGAACAACACTTGACCCTCGAGCATCATCAATTCTTCGTCAACGCCAACTGCGATTTTTACGCTGGCGTTGTGGTGCCAAGTTTCATACTCGTCAGCAAAAGCACGAATTTTGAAACAGTAGTCGCCGATCTGACCAAGCTGAGCGCTAGTGTGCCAACGGTCTGAGCCAGGTGCCCCGGCGATCATGCGATGCACTGACTCTTTGCCTGATGGGTCGGTTAGCAAAAGCTCCACACCTAGAGCATCGTGACCTTCGCGAAAGACCGTCGCACCGAACGGAATGACCTCACCAGCGAAAGCTTTGGCCGGCCAACGACCGCCTTCGACGGATGGGCTGACGGCCAGAATTGGCAAGCGGCCGAATGGTCGATCATGTCTGAATGCGATGGTTTTGCTCACACTCCATAACTTAGCGAACGAAACTGTCGAAAACGCTTGCGTAACAAAGGCTTTACGCATCTGTTAGCAAAGCCGAAACTTTGGCGGGTTAGAAAAAGGCGCGGAACAGTTGAATTGAAGTGCCCGAAAGGGTGACTTCGTCGAGTGGCGCGAACTTCTCTAGTTCAGTCGGCGGCAATTCGAGCGCGCTGTTCCAGATCAGTTCATAACCGACAACGTCATCGTGCTCGGGAAGAGTCACAGCCTTCGCTGTCTCTGAGCCATGAATTACGAGCACTAGCGCTTCGGTCGCTTTGCCGGCCGTGTGCTTGGTCAGTCTCTGGATGGTTCTGCACTCTTGGTCGTGCCAGTTTTCTTCGCTCATGATTTCGCCATCGGAGTTGTACCACTTGACCATGTCGTGGTCGTCGGTTGCATGGTTGAAGTCACCAAAAGCCTTAGGCCGAAGCGATGGATAGGTGTGGCGAAGGTTTGTCAGGTAAGAGAAGGTCGTCTCAAAGTCCTCTTGCTGCCGGCTCAGATCCCAGTTGACCCAGCTCATCACGTTGTCTTGGCAATAGGCGTTGTTGTTGCCGTTCTGCGATTTACCGCGTTCGTCACCGGCGGTGACCATCGGTATGCCAGCCGAGAAGAGCAGCGTCGCCATTAGGTTGCGGGCAGCCTTGCGGCGAACGGCACGTACCTCTGGGCTTTCGCCACCACCTTCATGACCGTGGTTGAACGAGTGGTTGCCGTTGGTGCCATCACGGTTGCTCTCGCCGTTGGCCTGGTTGTGCTTAACGTCGTAGCTAACCAGGTCTTGCAAGCAAAAACCGTCGTGAGCGGTGATGAAATTGATTCCGCCGAGAGGTCCGCTTGGTCCGTCAACAATGTCGCGCGAACCAGCCAGTCTGGTTGCCAAATCGGCAACGCCGTTCCAGTGACTTCCGCTGTTGCGGGCTGCTGCGATGTCTGAAAGCCAAAAGCGTCGGATGCTGTCGCGGTATCGGTCGTTCCACTCGCTGAAACGATCTGGGAAATTGCCGGTCTGCCAGCCGCCGAGGCCAACATCCCAGGGTTCGACAATCATCTTGGTGTCTTTGAAAGTTTCGTCTTCGACGATTGCACGTAGCAAAGGGTGGTTGGCATCGAAGTGGTTTATTTCGTTGCGAGCCAAAGTTGCCGCTAGATCGAATCGATAGCCGTCGATCTGTAGCTCGGTGGTCCAATAACGAAGACTCTCGAGAACCATGTGAACCACGTGCGGGTTGCCGAAATTCAGCGAGTTACCGCAGCCGGTGGTGTCGTGGAAGTAACCGTTGTCATCCATGCGGTAGTAGCTCGAGCTGTCAAGACCGCGGTAAGAGTAGGTGAGCCCGCCGCCGCCACCTTCGGCGGTGTGGTTATAAACCACATCGAGAATGACCTCGATGCCGTTTCGGTGCAGTTCGCGAATCGAGGTCTTTAGCTCTGCGATGACTGCCTCGGGGCCTTGCTCCCAGGCTTTTGCCGAAGCGTATCTTGGGTGCGGGCTGAAGAAGTTGATGGTGTTGTAGCCCCAATAGTTGATCAACCCCATGTTCATCAGGCGTGGCTCTGAAATGAACATGTGAATCGGCAAGAGTTCGACCGCGTTTACGCCGATTTTCTTTAGGTGGGCGATAGTGGCCGGGTGACCGAGGGCGGCATAGGTGCCGCGAATATCATCCGGAATTTCAGTGTTGCCGCGGGTCAAGCCTCGGGCATGAGCTTCGTAGATGATGAGTTCATCAAGCGGAATGTTTGGTTTTTCGACGCCCTGCCAGTCAAAGCTGCCATCGATAACAACGCAATGGTATTCGCGGGCGCTTTCGCGCACTACACCCCTTGCGTATGGATCGATCAGGTAGAGGCTCGGGTTGAATGAGTTGCGAGGGGCGTCTGGGCCATCGGCACGAAGGGCATATTTTGCCCCAGGCTTTAGATCTGGGTGGCTGACCTGCCAAATGTGGTTGTCGCCCTTGACCAGGTTCAAGATCAAATCTGTCTGGCTTGGGTCTGCGTTATCAAGAATGCAAAGCTCAATGCTGGTTGCGTTTTCTGAGTAAACCCGAAGTGTGCCAACGCCACCGCTAATGGTCACGCCCATGGTTCCAGGGGTCGGCATCGATTCAGACATAGGGGAAAGCCTACCCAACCTTGGGTTTCAAACAGATTAACCAAGACCATCGAAAGTAGGCTTGAACCATGACCGTTTATCTCGACCACGCAGCCACAACGCCGCTGCGGCCCGAGGCACTTGAGGTGCTTCGCGGGCAGCTCGAGTTGGTCGGCAACCCGTCTTCGGTTCACCAATTTGGTCAATCCGCGAGGCGAGTTCTCGAAGAGGCGCGCGAGTCGATTGCCGAATCGGTTGATTGCAATCGCAGTGAGGTCATTTTTACCTCGGGTGGCACCGAAAGCGACAACCTGGCAATCAAGGGCCTCTTTTGGCAGCAAAATCAAGCGGATGCCGCAAAGCGACTGATCGTCAGCGCTTATACCGAGCATCACGCGGTAATCGACGCGATCGAGTGGCTCGAGCGCGAGCAAGGAGCCGAAGCGGTTTGGCTGCCAGTCTCGCCCGAAGGCCTTGTTGAGATTGCAGCGCTCGAGAGTTTGCTTGAGTCGCGTGGTCACGAAGTTGCCTTGATCACCCTCATGTGGGCAAACAACGAAACTGGGGTTTTGACCGATATCGAGGCGGTCGTGGCGCTTGCCAACAAGTTTGCAATTCCTGTTCACTCAGATGCCGTCGCGGCACTCGGACACACCGAAATCAGTTTTGCCAAATCTGGTCTGGCAGCGATGTCTATTTCGGCTCACAAGGTTGGCGGCCCGGTTGGAGTAGGCGCACTTTTGGTTGCTCGGTCGGCCAAACTTACCTCGCTTACTCACGGCGGTGGGCAAGAGCGCGGAATGCGCTCTGGCACCATGAACTCGGCCGGTGCTGCGGCTTTTGCTGAGGCAACCAAGGTCGCCGTAAAGAATCAGAGGGCTCTGCACGAGCGTCTTGAGCCGCTTGTCGCACGCCTTCGCTCGGCGATCGAATCGACAGCGCCCGAGGCTCGTTTTAGTCGTGGCGAAGCGCCAGGCTTGCTCGAGACCCTGCACTTCACATTTGATGGCTGCAGCGGCGATTCGCTTTTGTTCATGCTCGATTCTGCTGGAGTCGCCGTTTCAACCGGTTCGGCTTGCACCGCTGGCGTGGCATCGGCCTCGCATGTGCTTTTGGCAATGGGTCGAAGTGAGCGCGAGGCTACGGGAACGTTGCGAATCAGCCTTGGCTACACCACAACAGAAGCAGATGTCGATGCCTTCAACAAGGCTTTTCCAGCGGCGCACGAGCGAGCCAAACTGGCTGGCTTGGCAGCCGGCTAGCCTGCCTAAAAGTCACCCTTCGAAAGTAGACTTGACCCTATGAAGGTCTTAGCTGCGATGTCTGGTGGAGTCGACTCTGCCGTTGCCGCCGCCAGAGCCGTTGAAGCCGGTCACGAGGTTGTTGGCGTTCACCTTGCGCTCAGTCGAATGCCTGGCACGCTGCGAACCGGTTCTCGCGGTTGCTGCACAATCGAAGACTCGATGGATGCCCAGCGCGCGGCAAACATTCTCGGCATTCCTTACTACGTGTGGGACTTCAGCGAGAAGTTTAAAACCGATGTGGTCGATGACTTCATCGCGGAATATCAGGCTGGCCGCACACCCAATCCCTGTATGCGATGCAACGAACGAATAAAGTTTGCTGCCCTGCTCGAAAAGGCGCTGGCGCTTGGCTTTGATGCCGTCTGCACTGGTCACTATGCCAGCTTGCTTACCGATTCCGAGGGCAATCTCGAGCTTCACCGCTCAAACGAGATGGCCAAAGATCAGTCATACGTGCTTGGTGTTCTAACCGCCGAGCAACTTAAGCACTCGATGTTCCCCCTTGGTGCAACCGCGTCTAAAGATTTGATTCGTGCCGAGGCCAACGAGCGCGGCCTGGCCGTAGCCAACAAGCCCGACAGTTACGACATCTGCTTTATTCCTGAGGGCGACACCCAAGATTGGCTTTCTGAAAAGGTTGGCAAGGCTCCTGGCGACATCGTTGACCGCGAGGGCAATGTTCTAGGCGCTCACCAGGGCACTCACGAATACACGGTTGGCCAGCGCAAGGGGTTGTCGATTGGTCGCCCGGCTGCCGACGGCAAGCCTCGCTATGTTCTAGAGATTCGCCCGAAGACCAAGACTGTGGTTGTTGGCCCGCAGGCCGCCTTGGCAATTGCCGAAATGATCGGCACCAAGTTCACCTGGTGTGGTGTTGCACCCGCCCAGGTCGACGAGTTTGTTGAGGTTTTGGTTCAGGTTCGTGCCCACGGCGATGCCGTTGAGGCGCTAATGGCTGTGGTCGATGGCGAAATGGTGATCAAGGTGAAAGAGCCAATCATCGGTGTAGCCCCGGGTCAAACGGCAGTTGTCTACCTTGGCACACGCGTGCTTGGTCAAACCACCATCGATCGCACGGTTAGCGCTCTACCAGTTTCTGCAGCAGAGGTTTCGGCTTAATGTCTGACCTTTTTCTCGAGGCCGCCAAGATTCGAGTCGGCGAGCTGGTCGACCTAATCAACCAACACCGTCGCGCCTATTACGAGGGCAACACGGTTCTGATTGCAGATGCCGAATACGACGCATTGCTTCACGAACTAGAGGCCTTAGAGCGCGAGCACCCTGAGCTAATCACCGGCGATAGCCCAACTCAGACTGTTGGCGGTAGTGCCAATCAAACCTTTTCGCCCGTCACCCACCTCGATCGCATGTGGTCCCTCGACAACGTTTTCAGTGATGAAGAAATGCTTGCCTGGCTCGAAAAGGCCGGCAGTGGACCATTTTTGTGTGAGCTAAAGATTGATGGTTTGGCCATCAACTTGCGCTATGAAAACGGCCGCCTGGTTTCAGCTGCCACTCGTGGCGATGGTGTGGTTGGCGAAGACGTGACGGCCAATGTGCTCACAATCGCCTCGATTCCGAGGGTGCTGGCCGGCGACAACCACCCTACTGTTGTCGAGATTCGCGGCGAAATATTCTTTGGTGTCGATGACTTTGCCAAGTTAAATGAGGGGCTCATCGCCGAGGGCAAGGCGCCTTTCGCCAACCCTCGCAACTCGGCCAGCGGTTCGCTTCGTCAAAAAGACGCCAAGGTCACCGCTTCGCGCCCGCTTCGCATGCTGGTTCACGGTGTGGGTGCCTGGGCAGATGCGCCGGTTGCCAATCAGTCCGACCTCTACGCATTGCTAAAGGGTTGGGGGTTGCCAACTTCAGATCGCTACCGCGTGGTCGATTCGGCCGATCAGGTGCTGACCTACATCCGTGAATTTGAGGCAAACCGCCACAAGCTCGAACACGAGATCGACGGCGTTGTGGTCAAGGTTGATCAGCTCGCCGCACAGCGCGAGCTTGGCTTCACCTCTCGTGCACCCCGTTGGGCGATTGCCTATAAATATGCGCCTGAGCAGGTCAACACCAAGTTGCTCGACATTCGCATCGGCATTGGTCGCACCGGTCGTGCAACACCTTATGCGGTCGTCGAACCAGTCAAGGTTGCTGGCTCGGTGGTCGAATTCGCCACCCTTCACAACCAGGATGTCGTAAAGGCCAAAGGCGTGCTGATCGGCGACACCATCGTCTTGCGCAAGGCCGGCGATGTTATTCCCGAGATTCTTGGGCCAGTGGTTGAACTGCGTGATGGCACAGAACGTGCCTTTGTTATGCCTAGCGTTTGCCCAGACTGTGGTTCGCGGCTTGCGCCTTCGAGCGAGGGCGATGTTGACCTGCGTTGCCAAAACTCAAAGGGCTGCCCGGCGCAGTTACGTGAGAGAGTTGCCTATCTCGGTTCTCGAGGTGTGCTCGACATCGAGGCGCTTGGTTATGTGGCGGCCTGTGCTCTGACTCAGCCTGTCGACATTGAAACCGCACCCCTCAAATCTGAAGCAGATCTATTCGACCTAACCCTCGAGCAACTGCTACCGATTCGAGCAGCCGTGCTTGACCCCGACACCGGTTTGCCGAAACTAGATGATGCAGGCCAACCAAAGATTGTCGACTTCTTTAGAAAGAAAGACGGTTCACCTGCCGAGGTTGCGCTGAAACTTTTGAAGAATCTCGACGAAGCAAAGACCAAGCCGCTTTGGCGTATTCTGGTTTCGCTTTCGATCAGACACGTTGGCCCAGTTGCAGCACGCTCTTTGGCCTCGCACTTTGGCTCGCTTGACCGCATTTTTGCCGCCTCTGAGGCCGAGTTATCTGAGGTCGATGGCGTAGGTTCGACTTTGGCGCAGTCGATTAGCGAGTGGATCGCTGTCGATTGGCACCGCGAGATCGTCGAACGGTGGCGCGCAGCCGGTGTTCAACTCGAAACTCCAGGTCATGAAGGTCCGGGCTCGGCGGCAAACGTCGGGGGAGTCTTCGCTGGCATGAGCATCGTTGCAACTGGCAGCCTAAAGAGTTTTACTCGCGAGCAGATCGAAGAGGCGATCATCTCAAACGGCGGCAAGGCGGCGTCATCCGTGTCTAAAAAAACCTCGTTTGTGGTGGCCGGTGAAAACGCCGGTTCAAAGCTGACCAAGGCCGAAGAATTGGGCATTGAGGTCATCACCGAAGAAGAGTTTGCTAGTCGCCTAAACGGCTAGTCGCCCGAAACCTGTTTGAAACGCCAAACAGGTAAACTTGAGCCTAAACAACTCCCGTTCTGAGAGAGATTCATGTCTGAAATCACCCCCGACCTAGTTAGGCACCTTGCCGGCCTCAGCCGCATCCTGGTTACCGACGAAGAGGTTGAACGTTTTGCTGAGCAGCTTTCACTGATTGCCGACTCAGTTGCTACCGTTAGCGCAGCTATTGAGGGCGGCGATGTGCCAAGCACCAGCCACCCGATTCCGATGGCAAACGTGTTCCGCGAAGACATCGTAGAGCCTTCACTCACCCAAGAGCAGGCACTTTCAGGTGCACCAGACTCTGGCGATGGCCGATTCCGCGTTGCAGCAATTTTGGACGAGGAGTAAACCGTGTCAGAACTAATTCGCAAAAACGCAAGCGAGCTTGTTGAGCTTCTAAACAAGGGTGAGGTTTCTTCGGTTGAAGTAACTCAGGCTCACCTTGACCGCAGCGCGGCCGTTGATACTGACGTGCACTCATACCTTTATCAAAACCCAGAGAACGCTCTTGCGGCTGCGGCTAACATCGACCGTCGCCGTGCTGCTGGCGAAAAGCTAAACCTGCTTGCTGGGTTGCCAATCGCGGTCAAAGACAACCTCACCACTACCGATGCGCCAACTACCTCGGGTTCAAAGATTCTTGAGGGCTGGGTTCCGCCTTACGACGCAACCGTGGTCACCAAGCTTCGCGAGGCTGGCATGCCAATTCTTGGCAAGACCAACCTGGATGAATTCGCAATGGGCTCATCGACCGAATTCTCTGCCTACGGCGCAAGCCACAACCCATGGGATCTGGACCGCATTCCTGGCGGTTCGGGCGGCGGCTCGAGCTCTGTCGTTGCTTCGTTCCAGGCGCCTATTGCTATCGGTTCAGATACCGGTGGTTCAATTCGCTTCCCAGCTTCGGTCACCGGAACCGTTGGCATCAAGCCAACCTACGGTGCAGTGTCTCGCTATGGCCTGATTGCTCTTGCTAGTTCGCTAGACCAAATTGGCCCGGTTAGCCGCAACGTTCTTGACTCGGCACTTCTTCAAGACGTCATTGCCGGTCACGACCCACACGACAGCACCTCGCTGCCAGAGTCACTTGGCTCAATGGCCGAGGCTGCTCGCAAGCTCGACGTCAAGGGTATGCGCATCGGTGTTATCAAAGAGCTAATGGGCGCCGGTTTTCAGCCTGGCGTTATGGCTCGTTTTCAAGAGAGCATCAACCTACTTCAGCAGGCTGGAGCTGAAATCGTCGAGGTTTCTTGCCCTAACTTCGAGTACGCGATCGCTGCTTACTACTTGATTTTGCCTGCAGAGGCATCTTCGAACCTTGCCAAGTTTGACTCGGTTCGCTTTGGTTTGCGTGTTGCCCCAGAGGGCAACCCGACCATCGAGCGCGTGATGGCCGCTACCCGTGAAGCGGGCTTTGGTCCAGAGGTGAAACGTCGAATCATCCTCGGCACCTACGCACTCTCAAGCGGTTCATACGACAAGTACTACGGCGCAGCGCTCAAGGTTCGCACCTTGATTCAGCGTGACTTCGAGGCAGCCTTCGCGAAGGCCGACGTGTTGGTTTCACCGACCGCACCGACCACGGCGTTCAAGTTGGGCGAAAAGCTCGAAGATCCGTTGGCTATGTACCTGAACGACATCGCAACCATTCCGGCAAACCTAGCCGGAATTCCTGGAATGTCGATTCCTAACGGTCTTGCCGAAGAAGATGGCCTACCTGTAGGTATTCAGCTTCTAGCGCCTGCCCGCGAAGATGCCCGCCTCTACCAAGTGGGTGCTGCACTCGAAAAGATGCACGAAGACATCTGGGGCAAGCGAATGATTGATTTTGCACCTGAGCTGGAGGTTCGCGGCTAATGGCTAAAGACGAATTGATGAACTATGAAAAGGCTCTTGAGCAGTTCGAGGTCGTAATCGGCCTCGAGGTTCACATTGAGCTAAACACCAAGACCAAGATGTTCTGTGGTTGCCGCAACGAGTTTGGTGACGAGCCGAACACCAACGTTTGCCCAATCTGCATCGCCTTGCCTGGCGCACTGCCTGCGGTTAACCGCAAGGCTGTCGAATCGAGCATCGCAATTGGTTTGGCGCTTGGCTGCGACATCGCACCAAACGGGCGATTCGCGCGCAAGAACTACTTCTACCCAGACCTAGCAAAGAACTTCCAAACCTCACAGTATGACGAGCCAATCGCATTTAACGGTTCGCTCGAGGTCGAGATTCCATCTGGTGCAGTTCACGTCATCGACATCGAACGTGCGCACATGGAAGAAGACGCCGGCAAGTTGACCCACATCGGTGGTTCGACCGGACGCATCCAAGGCGCCGAGTACTCACTGGTTGACTACAACCGTGCCGGTGTTCCGCTGGTAGAAATCGTTACCCGTCCGGTCTTTGGTGCTGGCAGCGAGGCTCCTGAGCTTGCTGCGGCATACGTTCGCTCGATTCGCGAGATCGTAAAGGGCCTCGGCGTTTCTGACGCCAAGATGGAGCGCGGCAACGTGCGCTGTGACGCCAACGTTTCGCTTCGCCCACACGGCCAAGAGAAACTGGGCACCCGCACCGAGACCAAGAACGTGAACTCACTTCGCTCAATCGAGCGCGCGGTTCGCTACGAGATTCAGCGTCAGGCCGCGATCTTGGCTAAGGGTGGAACAATCACCCAAGAGACCCGTCACTGGCACGAAGACAAGGGTGCGACCAGCTCTGGTCGCCCAAAGTCCGATGCCGACGACTACCGCTACTTCCCAGAGCCAGACTTGGTTCCGGTTCAGCCTTCGGTCGAGCTAATCGAGTCGATCCGAGCATCGCTGCCTGAAAAGCCAGCCGATCGCCGCAAGCGTCTTCAGAACGAGTGGGGCTTTGCCGAACTTGAGTTCCGCGATGTTGTGAACGCCGACCTGCTCGACGTGATCGAAGAGACAGTTGCCGCTGGCGCCAAGCCTCAGTCTGCCCGCAAGTGGTGGTCTGGTGAGCTTGCTCGCACCGCAAACAATGAAGACAAGGATGTTGCCGACTTAGCAATCACTCCGGCTCAGGTGGCTGAACTTGCAGCATTGGTCGAGGCTGGCAAGCTGAACGACCGTTTGGCGCGCGAAGTCTTGACCTACGTGCTTGCCGGTGAAGGTAACCCAGCCGACATCGTTGCGGCTCGTGGTCTTGAAGTTGTTTCAGATGACGGTGCTCTAATCGCCGCTATCGATGCGGCTCTTGCCAAGCAGCCAGATGTTCTAGATGCAATCCGCGAGGGTCGCATGCAGGCAGCCGGTGCCGTCATTGGTGCCGTCATGCAGGCAATGAAGGGTTCTGCCGACGCAGGTCGCGTTCGCGAACTTCTCATCGAAAAGGCAAACGCCTAGAGATTCAAATAGAAAATCCCCGGTCAATGCGACCGGGGATTTTTTTATCCGAATTTTTATCGGAACTTGGGGTGAGTAACGGGGCTTGAACCCGCGGCCTCCTGGACCACAACCAGGCGCTCTACCAGCTGAGCTATACCCACCATGTGATGCGCGTTCACGCAACAACTCAAAGAGTCTATCAGGTTTAGTTAGTTAGTGCTCTTGACGGTTTGGGCTGCAGACTTGGCCTCATCGGTGGTTGGGCCAGGCAGTGGAACGAGCACGGTTTGACGGTAATAACGCAGCTCGTCGATTGATTCGAGGATGTCTGCCAGCGCGCGGTGCCCGCCGTCTTTTTTAGGCAACTGGAAATATGCACGCGGATACCAGCGGCGGGTTAGCTCTTTGATTGATGAGACGTCGATGTTTCGATAGTGCAGGTGCTGGTCAAGTGCCGGCATGTATTTGTTGAGGAACATGCGGTCGGTGCCGATGCTGTTGCCAGCTAGCGGGGCCTCTTTGGCGTTTGGAACAAACTGCTTGATGTAATCAAGAATTACTTGCTCAGCCTCGGCTAGTTCGAGGCCATTGGCCACTTCTTCGATCAAACCTGAGTCGGTGTGCATCTGGCGCACAAAGTCGCCCATGCCGGCCCAAGAATCGGCGCGTGGCTTGATGACCACATCGAGCCCAGCATCAAGGATTTCGAGCTCCGAGTTGGTGATTACAACGGCAACCTCGACCAGGCAGTCGTTCTCGGGGTGTAGCCCGGTCATCTCGCAGTCGATCCAAACTAGGTTGTCAGAAATCTCAATCACATTCCAAAAATAGGGGAGGCCTCCGACAATAGCCGGAGGCCTCCAATTCTACCGAGTCGAACTATGCGTTCTTCCAGCCCTTGATGCGCTTTGCCTTGGGAGCAGCGCTCGCGCGCTTTGCAGCCTTGCGCTCCTTGCGACCTTCAACCAGCCAGTAAAGCACTGGCACGATCACCAGGGTCAAAACGGTTGATGAGAACAAACCGCCGATGACCACAACCGCCAATGGCTGAGAAATGAATCCTCCACCACCGGTGATTCCTAGAGCCATCGGAGTTAGAGCAAAGATCGTTGCCAGTGCTGTCATCAAGATCGGGCGCAGGCGCTGGCGTGAGCCATCCATGATTGCTTCTTGGATTGGTCGACCTTGCTTGCGGTATTGGTTGATGAGGTCAATCAAAACGATTGCGTTGGTTACCACAATGCCCACCAGCAACAGCATGCCGATGAGTGAAGGAACACCGAGTGGGGTGTCGGTGATCAGCAACATGCCAAGTGCGCCAGTGGCGGCAAACGGAATCGATATCAGCAGAATCAACGGCTGAATCAGGCTCGAGAAGGTTGCCACCATGACGATGAACACAATCGCGATTGCTGCCAAGAGCGCAAGCCCAAGCTGCTGGAACGAGCTAGCCTGATCGGCGCTCACTCCACCCAGCGTTGCTGTTGCACCAGTTGGTAGTTCGACACCCTCGAGACGCTTGGTGACCTCGGCAGAGATGGCACCTAGGTTGTCACCGCTAGGCGTTAGTGAAACCTTGGCGGTGCGGTCGCCCTTCTCGCTTGCGATCGAAACTGGCACGCTAGCCAACTCAATCTTGGCGATGCTGGATAGCGAAACAAGACCTGTTGCCGTTGGAATCTGAATTGCCTTCACCTCGGCAACCGTGTCTGGCACATTGGTCTGCACCACATAGATCGGTGTCTCCACATTTTCGACGTTGAGCTTGCCAATACTCGACGGGCGTAGCTTTGAGGCCACGATGCCACCAACGGCAACTTCGGTGAGGCCCTTGCGAGCGGCCGCAGCGCGATCAACAGTCACCTTAAGGGTGCGCTGCTTCTCAGCGAGCGAGTTGGTGATTTCCGACACATCAGGAGTACCGGCCATAGCCTTCTGTATTGCAACGATTGCCGCGTTCAGTTTCTCATCGGTAGTTGCGACCACCTTGATATCGATGGTGCTCGAAGAGCCAAAACCTGGGCCGCCACCGGATGAGAACTTAACGGTTCCCACCTCAGGCTTGGCGGCGAAGGTCTTTTCAAGCTTTGCTTGCAGCGCCACTTGATCGGTGCCTTCGGTCATGGTCACCTGAATCGAGGTGCCACCAGCAGAGGCGCCAAAGGCAACACGGCCGTCGCCAGATGAGCCAATCGAAGTCTGCACAACCTCGATGGATTCCTCGGCTAGAAGAATCTCCTCGACCTTTGCGGCTGCCTTGTCCTTTTGATCAAAGGTTGCGCCAGGGGCGAGCGTTTGGTTTAGAACAAAGCTGGTTGATCCAGATGACCCGATGAAGTCGGTCTTTAGCTGGGGCACCAGAGCGAAGGTAAAAATCAAGACCACGAATGAAGAGATGATTGTGATCACGGGACGTTTTTGAGTCCAGGTGAGCACAGGCAGATAGCCGCGCTGCAACCAGCTCTTGCGTTCCTTTGCCTCTTCAATTTCGCGAGCTTCAGCTGCGAACTTCTCGAGGTCTTTGCCGGTAGCTGCAGCTGCATCCTTGGGGTTCTTCAAGAACCAGTAGGCGAGCACCGGAACGATGGTTAGCGAGACGAATAGAGACGCTACCAAGGCGATGGCGAAAGTGAATGCAAATGGGCGGAAGATTTCGCCGATTAGGCCGCTCACCAAAGCGATTGGCAAGAAGACTGCAACCGTGGTGATGGTTGCCGCTGTAATGGCGCCAGAGACCTCTTTGACCGCGTTTAGAACAGCCTTCTTCTTTTGCTCACCGTAGGCAAGGTGGCGGTTGATGTTTTCGATGACCACGATCGAGTCATCAACAACGCGACCGATTGCAATAGTCAAAGCGCTGAGGGTCAAGATGTTTAGGGAATAGCCAAACTGACTTAGCCCGATGAAGGTGATGAGCACCGAGGTTGGAATCGAGATAGCCGTGACCAGGGTTGAGCGAACCGAGAGCAAGAACAGCAGAATAACGATGATCGCGAACGTTAGGCCCAGCAGGCCCTCGGTGGTCAGGTTTTCTAGAGACTTCTCAACAAAAGGTGCCTGGTCAAAAATAGTCACGATGGTTACATCGCCAAGCTTCTTCTTCAGTTCGGCAATCTTGTCCTGCACCCCGTGAGAAACAGCGACGGTGTTTCCATCCTGGGTCTTGACGATTGAGATCGACAGCGCCTCTTTGCCGTTGGTGCGCGAGATGCTGGTAACCGGCGCGTTCTCATAGGTGACCTTGGCCACTTCGGCAACCGTTAGCACCACGGCCTTAGTGGTGGTTGAGGTCGTTGACCCAAAGCCCGATGGAATCGTGAAACCGGTTGGAAGGCTGCCAGCCAGGCCAGCAGGAATCTGCGGGGTGGTCGGGGTGGTAGTTGACACCGAGGTTCGACTGCCAATCAGGGGCAGGTTCTTGAAGGCCTCTAGAGATTCAACCGGGGTGCCAATTTCAACCGAGATGGACCCCTTTGAGTCATTGACCGAGCCTGCTGGAATCACGAAGCCGTTGGCCTGCAGTGCCGAAACGATCGACTGTTGGCTTAGGCCGTTAGCGGTCAGCACCGATTGCTTTAGCTCTAGGTTGATGCGCTTCTCGGTGAAACCCGCGACAGTTACGTCACGAACTCCGGGAACCGACGCTAAAAGTGGGGTTGCGATGTCTGAAAGTGTGCGACCAAGCGCCTCGTTGTCTCCGTTATTTGCTGAGACTCCCAAGGCGATGATTGGAACCGAGTCGAAACTGCCAGAGAGAATGTTGGGCTCTACGTCAGAAGGCAGAGTGTTTTTGATGCCGGCTAGAGCGGCGGCTAGGTCTTCTTTGACCTTTGCAGTCTTGGTGCCGTACTCAAATTCAACGCGAACAATTGAGACGTTGCTCTGAGAAGTGGATGTTGAGTTGACTAGGCCGTCAATTTGCCGAACGGCATCTTCAATAACCTGGCTTACTTGCTTATCGACAACTTCTGGGGAGGCTCCAGGGTAGGCAGTAACAATAGCAGCCTGAGGCACCTCAAATGAGGGGATTAGCTCTTGCTTTAGCGAACCTAGAGAGATGAAACCGGCGATTCCGACAATCACAGTTATCAGTGCAACAACAGAACGATTTGCAACGCTTAGTTTGGCAAGACGAAACACAAGAACCTCTTTCGTGGGTACCTCTAGGCTAACCCTTTGAGTTTGCGCAGTATTCCAAGGGTGTCTTTCGCGGGAATGTTCTCGGTGCATTCTCAGGTTGCAAATGGCATGAATCTAAAAGATGCAGCCCTCACAATGCTTGACGGTCGCGAGACCTCGTTCGCAGAATTCTCTGGCAAAACCGTGTTGGTGGTGAATGTTGCCTCTCGTTGCGGCCTTAGCCCACAGTACGAAGCACTTGAGCAGCTGCAGAAGACCTACGGTGCACGCGGGTTCACAGTGTTGGGCATGCCCTCGAACCAGTTCATGCAGGAGCTGAGCACCGAAGACGCAATTGGTGAGTATTGCTCGACTACCTGGGGAGTGACTTTTCCAATGACTTCCAAGGTTAAGGTCAACGGCCGCGGCAGGCACGAACTTTACAAAGAGCTTGTCAAGGCAAAAGACTCGGCTGGGCTTGCCGGCCCAGTGCTCTGGAACTTCGAGAAGTTCCTCGTCGCTCCCGATGGTTCGATTCAGCGATTCCGCCCAACCACTAAACCCGATTCACCTGAGGTTATTGAGGCGATCGAAAAGGCTCTCACCAGCTAATTTCCCAGCGGCTAGCGCCGATCTGGCTAGGAGCGCTTGGCCTTTGCGCGCGAACTAATGATGCTCGCGATCGCTGAGACGGCGATTGCTCCAACGATCACCAAGAGCGATGTGTTGGTACTGATCTCGGGTGCCCACTCAATGTGCTTGCCGCCGTTTATGAATGGCAGCTCATTTACGTGCATGGCATGAGACACAAGCTTGAAGCCGATGAACGCCAAGATGAATGCAATTCCGTACTTGAGGTATTCCAACTTGTCGACTAGATCACCAAGCAAGAAGTAGAGCTGACGAAGACCCATAAGGGCAAACACGTTTGCTGTGAACACGATGAACGGGTCGGTGGTGATGCCGAAGATTGCGGGAATCGAGTCGAACGCAAACATGACGTCGGTCATAGCGATCGCTGCGAACACAACCAACATCGGCGTGAACATCTTCTTGCCATTCACCTTCGTGCGGATCTTCGCACCGTCAAAGTCTTTTGAAACCTCAATGTGGTTGCGCAACCAAACAATCAGTTTGCTCTCTGTTTCCTCTTCATCATCGTGAGAGCGGAAAGCCTGGTGCCAAGCTGTGTAGAGAAGGAATGCGCCGAATAGATAGAAGATTGCGCTGAATGACTCGATCAGTGCCGCACCGATGATGATGAAGATGCCGCGGAGAATGAGCGCGAGGACGACTCCGACCATCAATACCTCTTGCTGGTACTTCTTAGGCACTGAGAAGCGGGTCATGATGATGACGAAAACAAAGAGGTTGTCAATGCTGAGGCTGTACTCGGTCAGCCAGCCGGCATAGAACTCGGTTGCTTTCTCTTGGCCGAAGAGTTGCCAAAGCACCCCTCCGAACACAACAGCAAGAAGTGCGTAGGCGACAATCCAAATTGTTGATTCTCGATTGCTTGGGATGTGAGGTCGTTTGAAAATGATCAATACATCGGCAATCAGAATGGCGGTAAGAATCGCCATAGAAATGATTTCGAACCAAAAATAAGAAGTCTCAGACATAGTGGTTCAAGTCTAAACAGAGAATTGGTTGAGTTCTATTGGCAAGGCATCGTTGGGGAAAGTTGTATTGTGAAATTAGGAATTATTTCTAATTTTTAGTCGAAGGAGACATGATGAAGGTCAACGGAAAAGTTGTAGTTGTTACCGGTGCGGGCGCTGGAATGGGTCGTGAATTGACCCTTGAGCTGGTTCGCCGCGGCGCGCGAGTTGCAGCAATTGACCTTCGTGCCGAAGGGTTGGCAGAGACTAGAGACCTTGCTGAGGCCCTAGGCGGAACAGTTTCAACTTTCACCGCGGATGTCACCGACTCTGCGGCTGTGGCCGCTCTACCTGCCGCCATCGAGGCCAAACTTGGTTCGGTAGATGCCTTGGTCAATAACGCGGGAATCATTCAACCCTTCGTGAAAATCAACGAACTGACCGTTGAGCAGGCCGCCAAGGTTATGAACGTGAACTTCAACGGGCCTTTTTACATGGTCAAGGCTTTCTTGCCGAGTCTTCTAGCCAAGACCGAGGCACACATTTTGAACGTTTCTTCGATGGGCGCCTATGCTCCTGTTCCTGGCCAAAGCGTTTACGGCGCATCAAAAGCCGCGGTCAAGCTATTTACCGAAGGACTGCGCTCAGAGATGATTGGAACGCGCGTTGGCGTGACAATTGTGTTCCCTGGGGCAATTCACACCAACATCGCTCAAAACTCTGGCATGGCAATGCCGGCAAATGCTGATGCTGCTGAGTCAAAATTCAAGATGACTGAGCCTGGCGTAGCAGCCAAGTTGATGGTGGATGCAATCGAAAACAACGCTCCGCGCCTATGCATTGGTTCAGACGCAAAGTTGATGGACCGGTTAAGCCGCCTGAACCCTATTTTCGCTGCCAACCTAATCGCTAAGCAGATGGCCTCGCTGCTCAAATGAACATAAGATCGGCGGCTCGAATTGTTCTCGGCCTTGCCCTAGTGTTCGCGGGCGCATCGCACCTAACTAGCGCTCGTGAAACATTTCGTGCTCAGGTGCCAAGCTGGTTGCCGCTCGATGTCGACTTCGTGGTTTTGGCCTCGGGTGTCGTCGAGATTGGTCTGGGAATTTCACTTTTGTTCTTGACCAGGTTCAAGTGGCAGGTGGGACTTCTCACTGCAGTGTTCTTCATCGCAATTTTCCCTGGCAACATCTCCCAATGGGTGACTGGAACATCAGCATTTGGTCTAGATACCGATCAAGCGCGCTTTATTCGACTATTCTTTCAACCGGTTCTAGTCATTTGGGCAGTTTGGTCAACCGGCGCTTGGCGCGGGGCAAAGGCTTGGATTTCGAACCGACAAAGGGGATAGCGGGTAACGGGCTGTAGCGCAGCTTGGTAGCGCACTTGTCTGGGGGACAAGGGGTCGCCGGTTCAAATCCGGTCAGCCCGACCCGCGCCCTCGGTAGGAATCGAACCTACGACCAAGAGATTAGAAGGCTCCTGCTCTATCCACTGAGCTACGAGGGCATGTTGTCAGGCAACCTGACAAGTTTATAGGTTGAGGGTTTAGAGAGCGGCGTCGCCCAGGCTCACACCAAGCAAATCGGCAATAGCCTCAACGACGACCTTATGGTCATCGCGCTGTGGCAAGCCCGAGACGGTGCAGGTCGCAACCATTCCCGCGCCTTTGACTCTGATTGGCACACAACCGCCGGCGGGGGCGTGGTCGCGCGGGTCTAGAGCCATAAATTCAAGGATGTTCTGCCCGATAGCAATGTGCAGACCGATTGAGTATGAACTCATCTCAAGTTTGTTGACGAGGTTGCGTTTGCGTCGAGCCCAATCTGAGTTGGCTGGGGTAGTGCCTGGCAAGGCGGCGTAGAACAAAGGCGTTTCGCCAGCTCGAATGTCGATGATGATTGGCCAGTTGTGGTTGGCCGCACGCTCGCGCAAAAGCGAACCCAGCTGCCAAGCTGTGTTCTGATCAAAGCTCTCAAAGACGAGCAGCTCTTCTTGATGCTTGATAGCGTCGATGTCTCGCTTTGCCTGGTCAGTCATGATTTAGGCCAGTTCGAACTGGCCACCCTCAATCTGTCCTTGCTTGCGATACATGTCTAGTTTCTGACGAGTGTCGGCAATGTCGAGGTTGCGCATGGTCAGCTGGCCAATACGGTCGGTTGGGCCAAATGCGGCATCCTCGGTGCGCTCCATCGAAAGCTTCTCTGGGTGGTAGCTGAAGTTCTCACCTTCGGTGTTCACGATTGTGTAGTCGTCGCCACGACGAAGACGCAGGGTGACCGAACCGTTGACCGCCGAAGCAACCCACTTGGTGAGTGACTCGCGCAGCATCAGGGTCTGTGGGTCTAGCCAACGACCTTCATACAAAAGTCGACCCATGCGGCGACCCTCGGCTGCATAGGCTGCCATGGTGTCTTCGTTGTGGATTGCAGTCAAAAGGCGCTCATAGGCAATGTGAATCAGGGCCATGCCCGGGGCTTCATAGATGCCACGGCTCTTGGCCTCGATGATGCGGTTTTCGATCTGGTCAGACATGCCCAAACCGTGACGGCCACCAATTTCGTTGGCCTTCATGATGATGTCGACTGCGCTTGGCAGGCTTTCGCCATTGATGGCAACCGGGCGACCCTGAACAAACTTGATGGTCACGTCTTCGGTAGCAATCTCAACCGAAGGGTCCCAGAACTTGACGCCCATGATCGGCTCGACGATTTCATAAGAAGTATTTAGGTGCTCAAGAGTCTTGGCCTCGTGAGTTGCACCAAGCATGTTGGCGTCGGTCGAATAGGCCTTCTCTTGCGAAGCACGGTATGGCAGGTCGCGGGCAAGAAGCCACTCGCTCATCTCGTGGCGGCCACCAAGTTCTTCAACAAAGTCTGCGTCGAGCCAAGGCTTGTAAACGCGAAGGTTTGGGTTGGCTAGAAGACCGTAGCGGTAGAAGCGCTCGATGTCGTTGCCCTTGTAGGTTGAACCGTCTCCCCAGATTTCGACGCCGTCTTCGTGCATTGCACGAACCAGCATGGTGCCGGTAACAACGCGGCCTAGGGGAGTGGTGTTGAAGTAAACCTTGCCACCGGTGCGAATGTGGAACGCGCCACAGGCAATCGCCGCTAGGCCCTCTTCGGCAAGTGACTGACGGCAGTCGATCAAACGACCGGCCTCGGCACCATAGATGGTTGCGCGCGACGGGATCGAGTCGATGTCGTCCTCGTCATACTGACCAAGGTCAGCGGTGTAGGCATAAGGAATTGCGCCGTGTTCGCGCATCCAAGCAACTGCTACTGAGGTGTCTAGGCCACCTGAGAATGCGATGCCAACTTTTTCACCAACGGGAAGGGACGCGAGAACTTTAGTCATAAGACTCAAGTTTAGAGCAAACTAGACCGCTGGCCCTTTGTGAAAGTGCTCGAACACCAGGTTGGTGCGGGTCGAAGCGACGGTGGCGTTGTTTGAGAGATTCTCAAGCACAAACTCCCGCACTTCATCTGGGTTGGCAACGGCAAGGTGAACAATAAAGTCTTCGGCGCCACCCAAAAAGAAAACTTGGATGACTTCGGGGCGCTGACGCATGTCGTTCATAAAGTCGCTTAGGTGGGCCCTGGCTCCCGCTCTGAGGGTTACCGAGATGAGCACCTGTGTGCCTAGACCCAGCGCTGCTGGTTCAACGTTGGCCGAAAATCCAGAGATAACGCCTCGTTCAACTAATGACCTAACTCTGGTGATGCAAGTCGATTGCGCTATGCCCACCGAAGAAGCCAGATCGGCATTGGTAGTTCTGGCATTGATGGTGAGCAGGCGAATCAGCTCGTGATCGATTTCGTCGAGCTCAATCTTGCTCAGCAGATTCTTCGATTGGTTAGTCATTTTCGCCTCCGGTTACGAAATTTTTAACTAAATTACTCCAATTGCCGAAGATTATGCGGAATTTACCTATTTGTAATGAAACTTCTACAAACTTTTCAATAGATACGCCACCGAACGAAGGAGCGCGAAATGCGTGTAGGTATTCCAACCGAGATCAAGAACAACGAAAACCGTGTAGCGATTACTCCTGCTGGAGTGCACGAACTTGTTCGCCGTGGCCACGAAGTTTTCATTCAGGCCGGCGCTGGAATCGGTTCAGGATTTGGCGATGATGTTTATCAAGCCGAAGGCGCAACCATCTTGGCGACGTCCGAAGAAGTTTGGGCCAAGGGCGACCTCTTGCTAAAGGTGAAGGAGCCAATTGCCGCAGAGTATGGCCTGCTTCGCCGAGACCAGGTTCTATTCACCTACTTGCACCTTGCGGCCTCGCGCCCTTGCACCGATGCCTTGCTTGCTGCCGGCACCACGGCAATCGCCTATGAGACCGTTCAGTTGCCGAACCGCGCATTGCCGCTGCTTCAGCCAATGAGCGAGGTCGCTGGCCGCTTGTCGGCCCAGATTGGCGCCTACCAACTCATGAAGAACGAGGGAGGCCCAGGTGTCTTGATGGGTGGAGTTCCCGGAGCACCAAAGGCCAAGGTGGTCGTAATTGGCGGAGGCGTAGCTGGAGAGCACGCTGCAACCATGGCGCACGGCATGCAGGCTGACGTGACCGTTATCGACATCTCGCTGCCAAAGCTTCGCGAAATCGATGCCCGATTCAATGGCGCCATTAAGACTCGCGTTTCGACTGCTTACGAGATTGCCGACCAGCTAAAAGATGCCGACCTAGTCATTGGTTCGGTTCTAATTCCTGGCGAAAAGGCTCCAAAGTTGGTGACCGACGCAATGGTCAAGAACATGAAGCCTGGATCAGTTTTGGTGGACATCGCAATCGATCAGGGCGGTTGCTTCGAGAACTCGCGACCAACTACTCACGACGACCCGACCTTCAAGGTTCACAACAGCACTTATTACTGCGTGGCCAACATGCCGGGAGCTGTTCCTGCTACCTCGACCAGGGCACTAACCAACGCGACCCTGCCATACGTGCTCGCACTGGCCGAGAAGGGTTGGAAGGCTGCGCTTGCTGCCGACGAATCGCTCGCTAAAGGTCTAAACACTCACGACGGCAAGGTTACCTATGCGGGAGTGCAGCACGCGTTTGCCGATGTTCCGTACCAGGAGCTTGCCGACGCCATCGCCTAAGTAAATCTAACAGAAAACCCCGGCGCTTTCTCGTCGGGGTTTTTCATTAGGCGGGTTGTTGCTGGGTGATGCAGTGAATTCCACCGCCGCGAGCAAATAGTGGCCTAGCATCGACAAGCACGATTTCGCGACCAGGGTAAACCTTTTGCATGGTCGCAATGGCTCGACCGTCATTCGGGTCGTCGAAGCCACACAAAATCACGCCTCCATTGACGATGTAATGGTTGATGTAGCTGTAGTCGACAAAGCCTTCTTCGTCTCGAAGAGCTTTTGGGGCGGCAACCGGCACAAGGTTGAAGTTTCCAGCGGCCTCGATTGTCTCGCGAACTTCTTGGCTCACCAAATAGTCGGGATGGTTCGGGTCCTCTTGGTTGTGATACAAAATCGTGTTCTCGTCGGCAAAGCAAGCGACGATGTCGATGTGTCCGCGGGTTCCGAATTCGTCGTAATCGCGAGTTAGACCTCGCTTCAACCAGATCGCTTTATCGGTGCCGAGCTTCGCGTGAATTTCTTGCTCAACCTGCTCTCGACTCAGGTTGCTGTTTCGGCCCTCACCAAGTTGCACTGTTTCGGTGAGCAAAACAACTCCTGCACCATTCACATGGATGCCGCCACCCTCATTGATTAGAGGAGAGTTGATGGTTTCGACTTCGACAAGCTCATTGACGAGGTTGGCGATTTTCGAGTCTTTGTCCCAAGAAGCCCAGGCTTGTGCACCCCAACCGTTGAAAACCCAGTTGACTCCGGCCAGCCCACCAGTGGCTGATTTCACAAAGGTTGGGCCAATGTCGCGCATCCAGGCATCGTTTAGTTCGGCCGCGATTAGCTCGACCGATTCATCAAGAAAAACTCGGGCCAGTTCGAGGTGTTCGGCTTCGCAAAGCATGCTGACCGGTTCGAACCTTGCGATCGCGTTGGCAACAGCCGCCCAGGTTGAACGAGCCTCAAGGTGCTGCTGCTCGGTGTCGCCAAGGGTGTAGCCGCTCGAAGGCCAGGCCATCCAGGTTCGTTTATGTGGTTGCCATTCGGCTGGCATTCGCCAAGTCATTAGTAGCTCACACCGGCTATGCCGCCGTGCTCGCCATCACCGGATTCAGTTCGACGGTTCACCACATCTTCGACCAGCATGTCGTAGCTGTCAGGGCGGCGGGTGGCGAGAAACGGAAACAGGTCGAGCCAATCGCGACGCTGGTCAAGGTCGAGGTCGGCAACTAAGACTTCGTCGTTGTCGCGGCCGGCCCGGGCCAAGATTCGACCGTATGGGTCACTGATGAAGCTGCTGCCATAGAAAGTGATTGAACCTTCATTGCCGTAGCGGTTTGGCACAACCATGAAGGTGCCGTTCGCAATGCCGTTGCCAACGATTACCTGGCGCCACAACGGTTCGGTGTCAAAGTCGGGGTG
>JACCDN010055465.1_pt1 | contig 29280 bp, 26 predicted proteins | sample 7441691 | NCBI WGS metagenome assembly JACCDN01 (sample SAMN15323439, study PRJNA562643) | freshwater metagenome | isolation source: river surface water | place: USA:Blue River Watershed | collected 2017-08-16 | reverse complement strand
TTTCACCAACAATGGCCGATTTTGCTGCGCGTGTTAGCCAGGGACATATCGGGCGAGCGAAATACTTGGCAACCAACGAATCAGTTCGAAGTAATAGGAAAGTCATAATGCAGCTGCCGCTCCAACTTGGTTCGCTTGCTGCTGCTTTCCAATCAGCCCAAACACTCGTTGATATTGCAACTTCCGAAGCACATACATCATCCGAGGAACGTGACGAGAAAGAGGTTGAGAAGCTCCAAGAAGCTTACGGTAAAAGCGCAACGGGCCGAGGCATGGCTACAGGTGCCTCGAAGGCAGTAAAAGAGTTAGAAAAGGAACAAAAATCTCGAGCAACACGTATGGTTCGTGACTCAATTGATGGAGCGTTACTTGACCTCGCTACCTTCTACCGCGATGTCATGATGACTCAAGCGGGCACCAAAGAATCTATGATTAATTCAGACATGCGAGCTGAGATAGAAAGCTATGCTTCAAGTTGTCCCGCACATTCAACCCTTCAAAAGATGACTGCCATATTGGAAGCTCGGAACCATTTAGCTATGAATGCAGCCAATCTACTGATCTGCGAGGCACTAATGTGCCGGTTATCAAAAAGTTAAATGTTTGGAATATTTTGGGTTCGAATGTTTGATACTCAGACGGGGTATCGCCACAGTTCTACCACTGCACTTCTACAAAAATGTATAAAGCGTCTTGAGGGAAGCCATTCTCGTTTTGCTTTCCAAGTGCTTCCCCCAGCCGATTTACCTCGACGCTGACGTGACTTAATTCTCCGCTGCTCAAAGCTAAAATCCGCTCTTCTAATAAGAGCGGAAAATCTTAGGTTTGGTAAAAGCGTTTTATCTGGTAGCCGACTAACAAGGTCTCTTAAAATATTCGAATCATAAATTCTCAGTGGAGTGTTCGAATCTAAAGGTAAAATCCCTGTCCGCGCGTAAATGAGGATACGAAGAGAGAAAGTGATTAGCTTTCGAAAAAGAGGATCGGTTCTTTCGGTTCGAACGCACTCAAGAACATCGAGGCCCACGCGCTGAAAGTGGATTAGTTGAGCTTTTATATCAACAGCTCGAAATTGTCCGTCTCCATCGACCGTAATAATAATGTCTGGATTAAATGATAACGCGACACGTATTGCGTTTATGAATGAGGGGCCATGGCCTAGATTACGTTCATTGGTAACTAACACTATTTTCCCAACTAAACCCTGGTAGGTTTCAATGGTTGATTTTGTCGAATCAGTGGAATGGTCGTTTACAATCACAACATAATCAAGGTGAACGGCAAGAAACTCTTCAATTTCTTCAAGAAACTCAACTATTCCATCTGCCTCGTTATAAGCCGGCATCGCCATGACAATCTTCACAACTTTGCACCTTCAAGCTTGGGGAGTATTTCATTATCAAAAAGTGTTAATGCACTCGCTATAGCCATATGCATATCAAGGTACTGATAGGTGCCAAGTCTCCCTCCAAAATAAACATTCCTTTCACTTGCAATCTCAGCCCGATATTTTAGAAGAATTTCGCGGTCACTGCTTGAATTAACTGGATAGTAGGGCTCATCTAACCGAGAGGCCCTTCTCGAGTACTCACGAGCAATAATAGTTTCATCGGTTGTGTACTTTCGTTCTGGATGAAGATGTTTGAATTCATGTATCCGTGTGTAGGGTGGTGTGATATCAGCGTAATTCATAACAGAGGTACCCTGATAATCACACATGGCAACCTTCTCGAAGTCAAAATCGAGAGTTCGCCAAGCAAGTTCGCCATGACGGTAATCAAAGAATCTATCAATGGGACCCGTATAGATAATTAACTTTGCAGAAACATCTATATCTTGTTTCAGTTGGAAGAAATCTGTATTTAAAAGGGTTGATATTCTTGGGTTATCCACCATTTTAGAAAACCATGCTCCGTAGCCATTTACTGGCAAGCCCTGATAGAGATCATCAAAATAGTCACTGTTTAAACTGAACCGGATAGGTAAACGACCAAAGATCTCACCAGGCAGCTCTCGGGGGTCTAACTGCCATTGCTTTAAAGTGTAATTTTTGAAGAAGGCTTCATAAACATGGGTGCCAACTTGGGAAATAGCCCTATCTTCGAAACTAGATGAAGATAGTTTTGCTGATTTTTCCTCATCTAAAATTTTTTGAGCAGTCATTGGATTCAAATCCAGTTCAAAAAACTGAGATAAAGTGTGTAAATTTATGGGCATTGAGTAAATGACGCCATTATGTTTTGTAAAAACTCTGTGCCTATAGTTTGTAAAAGAGGTAAAGGTATTTACATAATCCCAGACCCGCTTATTTGACGTGTGAAACAAATGAGAGCCATATTTGTGTATTTCTATTCCAGTTCCTTCATCAAAGTATGAAAAAGCATTGCCGCCGATAACTTCACGTTTCTCAATTATCACAACAGATTTTTGTGTCTGATTTGCGACTCGTTCAGCAACCGTCAAGCCAAATAACCCTGAGCCCACAACAATTACATCACTGTTGTTCACTAAATCAATTAATTCAGGTGCTAATGCCATATCAGTATCTAACTGGTAATCTCACGATAAATCCAGAACCGGCCATCACTTGAGTTTAATTTCCAATTTTGCCCCATGAGTTCTCTTTGATATTGAGTGGCCGGTTCTGAAGTGATTATTGACTTCACCCTGTAACTTGAGACTATCTTTGTAAAGTAAGCCCTCGGATTGATGGAAGCTAACTCAAGTTGATCCTTTAAAAAAGATTCGTTTTCCAGTAGATTTTTTTGAACAGGGTTTTTGTTTCCCAGATAACTCCACCAATCCATACCCGAAACTGAACCAAGCAGCATCCTCAGGGTCGAACATGGATCGAAATCAAAATTTTGGCAGTTGATTTCGGTTGGAGAAAGCTGGATGGGAGATTCCACGCCCATCCAAACCGCGGAAAAAGCCGTAGCTTCACTAGCGATTTTCTCTGATCCTTCGTAGTAGATCCCAAATGGATGCCAAAGCAAATCACCTGTGTATGAGGTTGCTAATTGATCCAGCACTGCAGAGTTTTGTGTATAGACCACACCGTCCAGCTTTTGAATTTGACCTTGAGATAAGGCCATTTCGGATTGCAACTTAGCTTCAGAACGAGAAATCGAGTAAACCTGTGTTTGGTTTACACCCAGAATTAAAGTTAGTGAAATGGCAATAAGGCTGCCAATTCTAGGTGATTGACTGAGTGATAGAAACATTATTGTGAGCGCGGAAAACAATACTGGTACCGTGAAGTACCAGTGAAAGTGCCCTGGTTGCAGCAATCTACCAGTAAAAATCTGCTGATTAGTTACTACAACCGAGGTGAAGGAACCGATAAAAATAAGTTCAAGAATTCTCAAAGAGAATCTCCTACGGATTATCGACATAAACAGGAGAAGAAAGATAAGAAAAGCCGTCATGTTCCCAAGAGCTGGTTTCCGGCTTTCCTCCAATCTAAAAGCAAATTCTAGAAGGGTGTTTTCATCTTGGCCTAGCATTAAGTAAACAATGTCAATTAGGACTGGAGTTGCTAAGGCAAGACCGCAACACACCACTATTGCAATTTGTTTGATTTCCAAAAAATTTCGTCTGGAAAGATTCATGACGATAGCAGCGCAGAAGATTGCAAGCATTATTTGCCAGGTATACAAGTAAAGGTAAAATCCAAAAGCGAACGTTAAAGAACCGACAATTTTGCGATAACGCAACTCTTTATCAAGTATTACGCGGAAGAGTACAAATATCAGGCAATAATGTAGCATTGGCGTAGGCCATCGGCTAAAGATTGGCATTTCTGGAAAATGCAATCCATTAAGGTCTATAAATCGTGAACAGAAAATAAACACGATGGCAAGCGATATCGAATTAGTTGTCGATTTAGTTAAGTATTTGAAGAACGAATAGCAAGATAAAATTGCAATTAATGAAGAAAACAATAGAGTAACATAGAAATAATTAGGAAAGCTCAACTGACTAAGAAGTGGCAATTTAGATGGCAGAAAAAAGAGGTATTCAGCGAAGTTGCCAAGTCCGTCTGCGAGCCCGGATCCGGCTGGAACGAAGGCGTCTTGTGGTTGTTTTCCCTGCCAGATTGAATGTGCACGAGCGACGTAATGCATTTGATCTTGCCCAAAACTTGGATAGCTAATTGTTTCTTGCTTAAATCCAATCTTGAAAAACGGAAGCCATGAAATCAGGTTGGAAATGAGCAAAGCCAAAATCGCCGCATAATCTGGTAAGGACAGTTTTGCACTTTTCTCCAGAGGCTCCACCCACGAAGTCTATGGATGACACACGTTTAGACTCTCGAGGCACACGCACCAAAAGTGGTAAAAACACCCTTTGAGATGGTGCAGAATTCCACCATGCACTTAGACCATGTTTCCTATGTAACTACCCATGAACAATTAGCCGACACCGTGCAACGCCTTGGTTCGCGCCTGGGTACAACATTTGTCGATGGTGGAATTCACCCTCGCTTTGGCACTCGTAACTTTACTGCACCACTCTTTGAGGGAAAGTATCTAGAAGTTGTTTGCCCACTTGATCACCCAGCGACCGAACAGACACCTTGGGGAAAGGCGGTATCTAAGAAAGCTCAAGCAGGCGGTGGTTGGTTTACTTGGGTCTTTAGCACCGAAAACATTTCAGTAATTGAGGATAAGTTTGGTCGAAAGGCTGTCGATGGTCACCGTACGCGTCCTGACGGAACAGACCTAAGATGGAAGCAGATTGGTGTAAAGGAAATTGAAGAGGCACGTGAATTGCCATTCTTTATTCAGTGGCTGACGGAAAGTCACCCATCAAAAGATGGCACGATTGTTGCAGGGATTCAAAAAATCTTTATTGCTGACAGAAATCAACTTTCAGAATCCTGGTTTAAGGCTGAAATTCTTATTGCTCTCAATGAAATTCAAATCGAATGGGTCGATCAGGATGAGAATAATGGCGAATCAGGGATTATTGCAATTCAATTCAAAGCGCAGAACTCAGAAATACTAATCGATTAAGCTAGAAAATCTAGATAATCATCTGCTGATATCAGCTTCCTTTTGACACTCTTCGTGGAGTTTTCATAGAAGTATCAGTAGTACATTAAGATGGTAAAAAATACCAAAGAAATCAGCCTCATCTGGACTAACGAAAACCGAAGCTTCTTAAAATCAAATAACCTCAGTAGTGAAGTATTAAACTCAATCCATTTCTAAAGGACAAAATCCTGTAAACAACCCAATAAGTAGGAGAAATGAATTCAAACATTTTGGGAAGTAGCCAGGTATAAATGAACCCCTTAAACACTGCATGCTGCTTGATTCGCGTACAAATTTTTTAGTGAGGAAGTTAGCACACACAAAACAAGTGAGGTATTGCATTTAATTCCACACCTTCATCATAGATGCTGTGGACAACCCTTGCTTTGCTCGAACCCTGACAAAAAATCAGACCTGAATCGTTCGCGAAATCACTATTTCTCCAGTAAAAACTTACTTTATGAACTATAGGCCAGCACGATTGAAAAAAGTGACCACTAGGTGAGAAACTTGGGCTCAAAACCCTAATGTGTTATACCGTATCACTGTGATTTCTTGGGCAGGGCACGGCGAGGACCAGATACTACGACGAATTCTGATTGATAGACCACCAGGAACATACATTGATATTGGTGCTGCTCATCCTAAATACGGCTCTGTAACTTTTATGCTATATCAGATGGGCTGGCATGGAATAGTTATTGAGCCCAGACCCGAGTTTACGCGAGCCTGGCGAAAACTGCGCCCCAGAGATTTACATATAGAAGCCGCATTAACTTTAGAAGGCCTCGATGGCTTCATGACGAATCAAGGATACCGCTCACATTTTCTTGAAAGATTTGAAGGCAACAAGGGTGTTACCGTTTCTAAGACGAAAGCGCTCTCAACTGCTAAGTTTTCATTGTTGGCTAGGGAAAAATTGTCTGTCAAGCCAACTTTCATTAAAATAGATATCGAGGGTAATGAATTCCAAGTAGTAAAAAGCTTGTTAGAAAATGATTCTCGACCAGAAATTTGGTTGATTGAAGTGATTGATCAATTCCAATCCGAACATATTCGACGAGACTCAAGTAGGTTAATTCGACAGCTAATGGAGACTTACAACTACAAGCATCTGTTATTTGACGGAGTAAATGAATGGTATGTAATTGATACTTCGGCGACAATAGATAGAAACATCTGGGCGCCTGCGTATCCTGGCGTTGAAAATTTTATTCCATTCCACCTAACAACCAATTATAGAGTAAAAGATTTTATTAATAGAAAACAAAAAAGATTCTTGGCAAAACTTACAAAAGCGCTCCAGAGAATAATGAAAAGAGATGAATAAATTATGGGGGTACCCTAGAGTGTGGTGGCCCAAAATTCGAAATATAAAAGGTCGTATTACACCAATCACCACAACTAAGGCCCTTATCTTTGCTTTTAGAATTCTTCTTGTAAAAATCCGTTTCTTAGGAGCAACACCCGAACGAATGTCGAACAACCAGAGAGCACTAAAATTAAATCGGCACACCATTTTGGGTTCTCGAAACGATATTGTTTACATTGAAGAAGATGATGTTATCTACAAGTCGATCAGGCTACATGGAGTGTGGGGTGATACCGAGAGTAGATTCTTGGCAACTTTGGGGGGAAGTGACACGGTACTCCTGGATTTAGGAGCAAACATCGGCTCAGTAACCCGACAAGCTTTAAACATGAACTCTAAAATTCCAAAGGTTATTGTAGTAGAACCGCGCAAAGCGACTATGATAAATTTGAAAAACAACTTAACAAATTTTTCAAATGATAAAACAACTGAAATAATATTCTGTGAATTTGCTCTTGATAAGATGAGTGGTAAGAATTTTCTCTATACTGAAACCAATAACATTGGCAACTCCTCTTTGCTAGAGTCGCTGGTGCCCTCACCAGATAAAGAAGAGATAATTACAATGAGCGGTGAGGATTTCTATAAAAATTACTTAACTAGTGGTGCAGCCTATATCTTGAAATCTGACCTTCAGGGCATGGATGCAAGAATTCTGAATTCGTTTCCAGATGATTTTTGGAATCGAGTAAAAGGTGCCGTGATTGAGGTATGGCCTAATGGATTAGTACAGAATCAGGAGGTCGAGGAACTTATTTACAAATTTAATTCCCGATTTGAATTTTCATTTGACTGGAACTTTTCAGAGATTATAGAAGTCAGGCAATTAATTGGATACTGGGGCGATGACAGCCAAAAAGCCAAGAACCTTTTCATTAGGAGTAAAGCTTGAGGGCCTTGATCTATAACTTCGATGCAATAAACCCCTTGGCTCATGAGTGGGCTCACATTCTTGCCGACCGGAATATCGAAGTGACTTTAGTAAACCATAGAAGGTCGATTAATTGCCAACGTGAAGACTTGGAAATTCTTCAATTGAATGATTTCAATCCAACATTAAGCGATAGGTATGAATTCATACTCTTACCATGGTTGCCTTCACGAAGAAACCTTGTTCATTTCTTGGTTCACTGGTTGAAACTAGGATTTCCAAACACCCTCTGGATTGATCACAACCCTGTCAACGGCAGAGATAAAGAGGGATTGATACTGAAAATTCTACGTAGAGAAAATTTAAAAAAATTCTTTCGATTAATACACGGTACAAATCATCTCGACCCTCTAGGCCTAAAAAGTTTAAATATCCCACACCCAATATTCTTAAGTGCTTTTGAAAATTCGAAGGCACCAATAAAAAATCAGCCAACAGCGTCTCTAAATCTCGCTTTTATTGGGAGATTAGATGAACAAAAAGGCCTGGAGGAACTACCTAAATTAACTCGAATGATCTCTGAGGCCACAAGAGTGTCAATCAACTGGATAATTGCTGGAAACAATCCGAACTTGAACAAAGTAACTGAAACAATTGAAGACTTAAAGAGAATTCCTAATGTCTCCGTGGAATCTCATGTTTATGGAAAGAATTGCCCAGACTACTTCATTGAGTACGCACTCTTGAAGGCGGATTTCATGATTGCGCCATATCTGCAGGTTACGGCAAGTGGAAGCATCTCTTTGGCTATAGCTCTAAATACGGAAACGATTTCACTGGGTGAGAGATATCCATTAGGAGTAGATCTCTTCAAGGGCAAGTTGGTACACAGCATGAGTAAAGATAATTTAGTACCATTCATTAACAACCATCTGTATTATAAAAATGAGAACAAGAATAAGATTTCAAAAAACTATAGTGAAGAAAAAAAAGATCATAACTATGCCTGTGGGGTGATTTTACTAAGTATTATAGAGAATTTAAGAAAAACCAATATGTAATTGCTGAAATGCAAATGTAATCACAAAATTGATTTCACCGATGTCTACGAATCGGATTTCGAGAACGTCAAGGAATCGCTAAAATTAGAAAGTAACTTGTCAAAAACGCAGGCATAATTTTACGGAAGAGTCCTAAAAAATACTTCATGTCACTATGTTGAAATCTTTGGATTTTGGATTTTGGATATGATGATTTGGGAAACTGGGAAAAACAGAACTTCAAGAAATTTGATTTCTTTGAATCGATAATCTGAAAAACTACCTACAAACTATAAGGCGGTTTCGGACTCATTAGCCTCACTTCAAAGTCTAACTGTGACCGGAAGGGTAATTTAGCAATTGCATATCTGTGTGTGGCCAAGTCTTGCTCTGCAAAATTTGTCAATTTCAGAGTGCCTAAGAATTCTGATTAATTTATCTAGTTAAGCATTCTAGTGAATGTCAAGTAGCTCAACTAGCTTCGAGTTTAAGGCAACTTCTCATTCCATGGGAGATTTTTAGAAGTGAGTTTTTATGTCTTCAAGATTAAGGAGAAAAAGTCTCAGTTGTTCAATTAATAGATGAACAGTAAAAATACAAATATGCTTTGACAAATGGGCGGATCTAGAAAAACAAATCTTAAAGGGGCATATATGAGATAATTTTGAAGTCTTTCTATACCAGTAGAAATGATGTACGTGTCCTCACCAGTAGAAAGAATCTTACTTTATGAAAAGTTTTAGTGTTAGTGAAATGACAATTAACATTAAAAGTTTCATTGTGTCCTGGCGACGTAATCTTCAACAATCAGGCCTATCTCCAAAATTCTATAGAAGAAACAAGTGGGTACTTTCTAGAACTGCCTGTTTGGGCAATGACTCAGCTGAGTTGATATCTTCGATTAGGCGACTAAAATATCCACGAATTAATTTTCAAAAGAATAGAATCGATCACCTCAACTTCCTTTTAATGGGTGGGAAAACTCGGGTAGCCAGAAAAGACGATCTTAAAAATGTCAGCATATTCTCCTTAGTGAAAAAACAAAGGAAATTGAACCTCAGATTTCATGCTCAACCACTTCTGGTATTGATTGATACTTATAGTGAACTTACAGACCAAGAGTTCATTACCAGCGACGGTCGAACATTCTTCGCGAACTACTCGGATGTAAGTCCGCAGAAACTCTCAAACAATGAAATATTTTGCTTAGGAAGAATCAAGCCCCTCGAAATTTACTCAAATTATTCGAAGTTCTGTGAGGCAATTATGGCACGGTGGCCTAAGACTAAGATTGTTTTTGTCACTTACCCCACGGCATTCGAATCTAGAACCACATACTTACAGCAGAGTTATGCTATTGATGAAGCAATTCAGCTACTTGTTCGAGATTTCTCAGGGATTAAGATTATTAACATTCCCGATGAGGCAATCTACTGTGATGAAAGAACCGATAATTTTCCTTACCACTTTGGAATATCAGCGAAAGCATATGTGGCTAGAGAACTAGAATCTTGGGTTGAGACTTTAATCTAATCTACCGATTTTCTATCTCTTGCCTCTCAGGCAGATCGAATGATTCCAAACCATTCTCGCGTAAACTCAGCCATCTTTCCTGTGTGAGTTCCAAAAAAGGACTGTTTTCCGGCAAGTAATCCCTCTCACTGTTGTCAAAACTGTACTTTGTCCAAACCAATCCAATCTGGCCCGGGTCAACCAGAATGAAAAGATCAGTAAACGCCTTAAGACTCCCACGCAGAGAATCTTCGAAAGTGTAGTTCACTCTGTCTAGATACTTTCGAGTTAGATAAATTTCACAAACGCCATTTCTTGACTCTTCCTTCATATTTCTAGGGAATGGGTAACTCAAGTTTGCAGATTCACGTAAATCTAAATCTACATTCCAAAAATCTTCAACATCAACAAATTCTCCAAATTGTAGAAAATCGGACGCACCAAAATTTCTGTATATGAATGTGTTTTGAGAGGTAATTAGAATTCTTCTAAATTGGCTTTGTTTGGAATACCGAACAAAAAAATCTTCTAAGTTTGAACACGGATTACTGAGCGTATATCTCTGGTCCGATCTCACCTTCAGGGCATACTTCGTGCTTCTACCTTTCAAAAAGTCGAATGCATTCCTTACGCTCATAATCTGTAAATTTATATTGCTAATTCCTGGAGCCGCCGGCTTATTTGCTTTAATGATACTCAATCTTCCTGATTCAATATATACAATCAGTCTCCGCTCAATTTCAGAGGTATCTTCTCCTACCCAGGTTGAAAGGACAACTTGTGATGGTTCTTGAGATTTCAAAAAGTCAAATAGTACATTCAGCGTTAAATTCTTATTCGCGATTACTGGGCCCTGGACTATTACAGTGAAAATGTAATTCATTATTGGTGTCCGTGAAAAACCCAAGTTCATAGTCATATCTTTGACTTTGCGATAAATGAACGTGTCGCCTGACTGGGAGTTTAACTCAGCGAAAAAAAGTGGCAGAACATCTTCAAGCGAGAAAACTTTAAACATGGTTTCACAAACCAACTTCTTTATCGAATATCTGATATTCAAGAACATTAATCTCTTCCTATCACTCGGAAAATCTGGAAATTGCCGGAAATGAAGGCTAAGGTTAGCCTGTGAACAAGGCAGAAGACTCAAAGAGAATTTTTGCTCATCGTGGGTTTTGGAGAGACAAGTCTGAGCAGAATACTCAGCAAGCAATAAAATCCTGCATAGAAAATAAGTTCTCCCTAGAGACTGATTTACGTCTACGCGGCGAGACTTTAGTAATCGCTCACTCGACAGAGGATCTTGAAAAATCGCCTTTCCCCGTGTCTAAAAGTCTGTTTTCCACAAGGGTGGCATTGAACATAAAGCAGGATGGACTTCTCACAAAGCTGTTGGAATATCGTGATTTGATTATTAGATCTAATTCATTTGTATTCGATGGATCGATACCGGAAATGTTCCAATATAGAAATGCTGGAATTCCTCATGCATTAAGGTTGAGTGAGTACGAGAGGGAACTGCCATGGCATAGTGACGAACTCTGGATTGATGGTTTTGAAAGTGACTGGTGGCTAAAGAAATCACCGCAAAGAGAAATTTTTAAAAATAGAAGAATAACTTTGATTTCACCCGAAATACATGGACGTGATCCTGAAGAAACCTGGAACTTTGTTGTGGAAAATTGGAACAATAAAGATTTTGATATTTCCATTTGTACGGATTTTCCAGAAAAAGTTATGGAGATTGTCTGTTGAAGATACGAGGTGTGCTATTTGACATGGATGGAGTTCTTATAGATGCTCGTGATTGGCACTACATGGCTCTTAATAATGCATTAGAAATCTTTGGAATTACGATTTCAAGGAAAGATCATGAGGATAGATTCAATGGGCTATCTACTGCCACAAAACTACAAATACTTTCCAATGAAAATGGACTACCAGTAGAACTCCATAAAGTCATAAGTCAGATCAAGCAGAATAATACTATTAGATTTGCAGCTCAGTACTGTTATCCAAATTTGAGTCACTTAATTCTGCTGGCAAGACTCAAGAAATTAGGAGTAAAGACTGCGGTGGTGACCAATAGTATAAGAGAGACAACAGAGATAATGTTGCATCAAGCACAGATTACGCCCTTCCTTGACCTAATTATAACCAATCAGGATATTCGTAGACCCAAACCGGATCCAGAAGGTTATCTAACAGCAGCACAATTACTTGGTTTATCGCCAAAAGAATGTTTAGTAATTGAAGACGGTGACTATGGTGTTCAAGCTGCTAATGCAGCTGGCTGTCAGGTTTTAAGAATCTCTCATCCCAACGAATTGGATTTGGAAAGAGTATCTGAAAGAATTACAGAATTGGTATCAGGAAGATGAAGAAATTCACTTCGGTAGTTCTTTTTGGGCGACGAAACATTAATAGTGAAACTGAAGAGAAATTACTTGAGAATGGTGAAGCCAGGTCTAAACGGCTAGAGCAAGCATTCAAGCAGTATAGATCTGAAACCAGAACCATTTTTGCGGTTTCAAGTGATGACTTGCAACTTGTTCAAGAGATACTACTCAATCCTGAAGTCCGAGTTGTTGAGTTAAAGACTAAAACCAAAGGTGCGTTGGTATCACTTGCGATGTGCCTAAGTGAAATAGATTCGGATGAAGCTCTAATTGTAGCTACAGGAGATGCAATCTCTAAGGTCAACATCAATGAATTTTTAGCCAAAATGATCAGAGAAGATGTTGATGCTGGAATGGTAGTTATGAAATCCAAGAATCCTAACTATTCATATATTAGATTACTTGATGAGTCAGTAATTGAGGTTGTTGAGAAGAGAATAATCGGTAAACTCGCGACCACGGGCGTGTATTTCTTTAAGGAAAAGAACTTGCTGGTTAAAAGTATAGAATGGGTAATATCAAATAATTTGGCTACAAACAGCAATTTCTACATCTCAACAGCCATGAATTACTTAATTTCAACCCACGCGCGAATTGGAATTCATGAGATAATGGAGAGTGATTATGAACGGTGAAAAACTTGACTATATGTGTGTAGTTAAGGAAAAGTTAGGAGTTGCAAATTAGAATTCATAATCTCAGTGAATTCCTCGGCGGATGGATAATCGGGAATTTCGCTCCAACGCTTCATCATAATGTTGACTTTGAGGTTAGTATAAAGAGATTTCGAAAGGGTCAAAGTGAATCTTCTCATAAACAGCTGACCGCCACGGAGATCTCGGTCGTGGTGGAGGGTCGTGTTCGTCTGGCAAATAAAATTCTAATTCGAAATGAAATTGGAGTGATTGACCCACAAGAAATTGCGTCATTTGAGGCTCTCGAAGATTCGATAATAGTTTGCATAAAGTTTCCATCTCTCCCTGCTGATAAGGTTCTGGAGATATGAGAAAGCCAATACAACTAGTTGTCCCAGCAGCTGGTCATGGCTCAAGATTCCGTGAAATTGGTGTGCAAATTCCAAAACCACTAATTCCAATACTGAACTACCCAATGATCTGTCATGTAATCGCAAATTTTCCTCTGAAAACTGGTGATAAGGTAATAATTATTGGTCAAGTTTCGCACCAACTTGAAACTGAATTAGAGAAAGTTAATTTACCAAAAAATATTGACTTCACATTTGTTGAGATTGCTGGTGTGACTCAAGGAGCAGCAAGTACCTGTTTATTGGCTGAGGAACATCTCGAACAGGAACTTCCACTTGTTGTAGCAAATTCTGACCAATGGTTGGTAGATGATTTAGTCTCATTTGTTGAAGTTCTTGCAAACACAGAATCTCATTTAGGGTTAATTTTAACAATGTTCGCCAGCGACCCAAAATGGTCATATGTGGAGTTTAATCAATTCGGAGAAATAGGGAGGGTGGTCGAAAAAGAAGTCGTCTCTAATGATGCGACTGTGGGGATCTATGGATGGACTAAAGCCAGCCTTTTCATAGAGTCAGCTAAAAAAATGATTAAAGAGGGTGATATGACTAACAACGAGTTCTATGTTGCTCCAACATATAATTATCTAATCAATGAAGGAACAAGCGTAAAAGCCTTCAATGTTGGAGCTGTTGAGAACTCTATGTTTGGACTTGGTACACCCGGGGATTTAAGGTTGTTCTTTGAAAAAGCCGACCTAACTTTTGCTGAAAGACGTGCAAACCAGTTCTATTTTGGTAACCATGCTGATTAAGGCTGATTGGTTAATCAGGTATTGGGGGGTGAAGCCTGAAGGCGTCGTACACGTTGGTGCGCACCTCGCTGAAGAGTTATCTTCCTATAAAAGGCTTAACTTCGGAACATGCCTTTGGGTAGAAGCTAATCCGAATTTAATACCAATCCTGAAAAGGAAATTGGCAAACACAAAGGACATTCTCGTTGAAGCTGCAGTCTGGGAAGAGTCAGGGAAAAAAGTAGACTTGAATATTGCAAGTAACTCGCTCTCGACAAGCCTTTTTGAATTCGGTCTACATAGGCAGATTTATCCAAGCGTAATTACCAGCGAGGTAATTAGTGTTCAAACTCGACGTTTGGATGAGATTATTCCATTAAGTTATAAATTCAATTTTATAAATTTGGATATACAAGGTGCAGAAATGTCTGCATTGAAAAGCCTTGGTTCCAGAACTCCTGAAGTTCATTACATTTTTTCTGAAGTTAACAAAAAGAACTTGTATAAAGATGCCCCGAGCGTACGAGCGCTAGATGAATTCCTAGGAAATTTGGGTTTCAAACGTCAGATTACATTCTGGGTGCCTTTTGCTGGATGGGGTGACGCATTGTATGTCAGCGAAAAAGTCAATAAAAATTCGCCTGTATTGAGATTAATTGGAAAAGCGAAAGTTCAAATCACTAGAACGTATTACATTTTGTCAAAGACATGGCGCGTAATATACATTGTTCCTGCCGCTTCAATAAAGTACAGAACGCAAAGAATTCTGAAATTTATGAAGAATAATTACCAATAAACATTAATGTTTGGAGAATACCAATTTGAACTTATCTTGGATCAAAGGCATAAATGAGCATAGTTAAGCTCAATGGTGGATTAGGAAATCAACTATTCCAATTCTGTTTTGGCACAGCTTTGCAGAAAGAAATAGGACAGAAAACCTATTTTGATGTCTCCCAAATCCGTAAGTCAGCACGAAGATTGGAAGTTAGAAGATTACTGGAGGAAGGGGATAGCCTTCTTAGGAGAAACTTTCTTACACTCAAGAAGTCTCCTAATGATGATATTTTTGAGGGAGATTTGATATTTAATCAGAAAATCGTCATCAAAAAAGATGCGACCTACTCAGGAAATTTCATATCTCCTCAATACTGGAAGAAATACTACTTTGAATCCATTCAAATGGTTGAGAAATTTCTAACTCTTAACCCAGAAAGAAAGAGTAATTCTGAAATAGCGTTACACGTTCGGCGTGGAGATTACTTCTATTCTGAGAAAACTAGGAAAATACACGGCTACTGCACGGATGCGTATTTTATAAACGCACTGACTTTAGCAAAAGGAATTAATCATTCATTGACTAAGGTGACGATATTTACAGATAGCCCAGAACTGGTTGCTAAGTTGCTAAAAGAGATTCAAGAGAGAGGTTTCAGAGCGTCTATTTCTTCAGAAAATGATCCAATAAATGCGCTTGCAGAGTTGGTGCAATTTCGCAATTTTATTGGGTCAAACTCGACTCTTTCTTGGTGGGCAGCGGCACTATTTGGCCCAAAGCTCGCCATTTTTCCCAAAGATTGGTTTTTGATAAATGACATAGGCTTTGACATCGAAGAGCAATTAACCTTTAACGCTCACATATTAGAAAATGCGCTTACTGATAGTTCGGTTTTGCTATGATAGGTAGGTACATCACGGAATCGACTTGTATTCTGTAGTTTTATGAAATGCCAAAACCAAGAGGAAATAATGAATTTAGATTTCTTAGATTTACTGTGTGATCCGAACACGCATGAGCCGCTAACGATTGAAATTGTTGAAAGAGTGGGCAATAACGTGATCACAGGAAGCCTCTCATCAAAGTCAAATAGTTTTCCAATTATCCGAGGAGTGCCGAGATTCAATTCTAATCATGAGTCTTTTAATTATACAAAGAGTTTTGGTTACCAGTGGAATAAATGGCCAAGTATTCAATTCGAGGAAGAAAACATAGATAAGCCGATGCAGGGACACACGTTGCAGATGTTTGAAAGAATTACTCAAATTTCCCCGACAAACAGTGAGTTAACTGATAAATACATATGTGACATTGGGTGTGGGTCGGGACGATTTCTAGACTTGCTTGCAAACAGTCCTAATTTCTTGATTGGAATTGATTCAAGCGATGCGGTCGAGGCAGCTTCAAAAAGGTTCGGGTCGAATTCCAACATTCTAATTTGCCAGGCGGATGTGCTCAAACTACCGTTATTTGATGACGTCGTGGATCAGGTGTACTCGATTGGGGTTCTACACCACACTTCTGACCCCAGAACCGGCGTGAATGAGATTAGTCGTATTCTAAAGCCCATGGGTGTCGCGTCTCTAGCTGTTTATGGGAAAAGTGGTTATTACGATGACCCTATTGTAGGAATCTACAGAAAAATGTTTAAAAGACTATGGCCAATTTTTGGCCATAGATTACCGCTGATTTATTCATTCTTGGTTGTTTACATCACCAGACCATTGGAAAAGACTGCTCGTTTGAAGAAAATTCTTAAACCGCTTTTAAGCTATTTTCCTCACATTCAATTGGCTGATGTTAAATGGTCAATACTAGACACCTTCGACAGTCTCACGCCTAGTTATCAAAAAGGTATTTCTTATTTCGAACTCTTCTCTTATATGAGAGATTCAGATATCCAGAATATTAGTCCCGTAGATTGGGGCGGTACCGCCCTGAGAGGCAATAAGGGGCCACACACATAGCGCGATGGAATTAACGAAAAATCTGTTTAATGTTGTCCAAAACGGTAACCGTAGCCTGTTTGTAAGCGTCAAAGCGCGAAGATCCCCAAACAGAGAGTATTTGGAGCTGTTTTCGCTTAGTGATTTTTACAGGAAAGTTGAACTCTATGAATTCAGAAAAAATCGAAAAATTCCATTTAGCCCCGAAAGTTGGCCGCACGTGGGTTTGTACCCCATGAACTAAGGGATTTTCTCGAGTAAGTGAGATGGTAGGTAAGAGACTTTTCTTTCCGGAAGCCCAGCCTGCAATAACCCAGAAATTATCCCAATTTGGTCTTTCAATCGAAGTGGCTCGCAGTATCTTCCCGTGCCAATTCTTTGATAGCGCCCATCGAAAAATTGGATCCCTGGTGCTTCGTTTAGCAAAATCAGATGCAATGTGCTTGAGATGGTCAGGCTCATTTCGATGGGCATCTGAAAATTCTATGAAGAATTTCACTGACTGATAACTGGATGCCCACCCCCAAATTGTATGCACTTCTGACTCAAAGAATTCGATTTTGGATATTTTGGAATCCTCGTAATTAGGGTCTTTGGATTTTGGGTAAAACCCGCAAACTGACCAGTACTTACTTATCGCTAACTGGCCTGCTGGACTGTCTAGAAATGAAATAAACTCGTCTCTAATCTCCATATCATCCTCCAAGACTAACCCTCGAGGGTTTTTATCAAAGAAATCCGCCAAAGCTCTACGAAAGTGCGCATAAAGGCCAAGATTCACACTCGAACAGATAATCGAGATGTCATGCTTACTTGAGCGGCGCCAAGCCTTCGCCAATCGAAGAACTTCAATTGTCATTGATTCAAGTCCTGAAGTCGGGCCATCTAGAGAAACTACGATACGTCTTTTACTCAGGTTTTCAATCTGCAGCGAAAGCCGCTCGAATTCAATTGGTCTACAGTATGCGATGACCAAAATAGGAATTACTCCCATCACGGCTGACCCATCATGCGTACAACTCATTTCCTAGATTAGCCCAGGTTAAAGGTTTATTCAGGAGGTTTGTGTGACCTACCCGAACTTTCAATTCTTCCGCGGTTTTAAAGATCCTATGCCATTCATCAATCGATTCATTCAATTGAACAATCAAACCATTTGTAAAGTCAATGAAATCTGGAGCCAGACCGTTTTCTGTGGAGATAACTGGAGTGCCACATGCCAATGACTCTAATAGCGAAACTGGCCCACCCTCATTAGTTGAAACAATTATCAAGGCTATTGCATTTCGCAGTAAATTGGGTTGCTCCGATAAATCAAAATCTAAAATCTTCAGATTGGGCAAAGAGTTGAAACTACCATTATTAAAATCACGCCAGCCGCGTCCATGGATCACAAAGATATTTTCGGGAAAACTTCGGATTAGCCACTCAATATACTGGGGATTCTTTCTTGGCTTGCAATCTCCTGAAATGAGAAAATAATTGCCATGGGTTAGCGGCAATACAGACGGAAAAAAAACAAGTGAATCTATTGCGCCTGGTTGAATCGAAACTTGCTTGATGGAAAAACCATGGCGTAACAAAAAATTTGCCAAATTAGAATTCTGAACAAAAACCTTGTCTATAGCGTCTTTGTGGGCAACCAATCTCTGAATATCACGATAGTCATCAAAATGTGTTAACCAGATACGATTTCGACAATTTCTGACATTCTTTTTATTCGCAACGAGCAAAAAAGTTCTATGGTGGATAAACAAATTGAATTTACTTAACTTTGGGAAGAAATAGTTAACGAAAGCCTGATATCTGAAGGCTTCCCGTCTACTTACTGGGACATAAACGAATTTTACTTCTTCCTCAATACATCTAGCAGCTTCGCGAGGAATGGCCTCTAAAATCCACCCACGAAAATTGCTCATCAAAAAAACAGAATGTTCGCTCAGTTTTTTCCCCTTGAATCAACGAAATTCACAGTTCGTATTGTAACGCGTTTTGCGAATATAGACATAATACTGAAAGTTGATAAGATTGAAGCATGTGTGGCATTTTTGGTTTAGTTGGGAAAACCACAAATAGCACAGAATCGAACCGTAAGGTACTGAAATTGCTTGAACTTCGTGGACCCGATGACTGCGGATTTATAAATCGTGAAAACGCCACGTTGGGACATACTAGATTAGCAATTCAGGATTCCAAGAATGGTGTGCAGCCAATGACAAGCGCATCAGGGAAGTGTACCCTGGTTTTCAACGGTGAAATCTATAATCATTTTAACTTGAGAACACTTCTGCCTAATTTCAACTGGAAAACCTATTCCGATACAGAAACAGTCCTTGAATTGATTGAGGCATTTGGACCAGAGGTAATTGGAAAATTTACAGGAATGTTTGCATTTGGCATATGGAATAGTCAAAAACAAGAATTAGTTTTGGGGAGAGATGGTTTTGGTGAAAAACCACTCTATTACTCGTCTAGCAATCACTGCCTTTCATTTTGCTCAGATCCACGTGGAATCTCGTTGTTAAATCAAATTAAAGAGGAATACGACTTAATGCAGCTCCCCTATTTTTTAAAATATGGATATATCAAATCATCAGAATCAACTTATAAGCACATCTCGATGCTTCCCCCAGGGCAAACTCTTAAGTGGGAAAACGGGAAAATTTCTTTTTCTCAAATAGCAAATTTTCAAAGAAAAAAGTCAAGCAAAAAGTTTGATTCTGGAGTACTCAGGAGCAAAATTGAGAAAGCTGTTCAGAATACTTTGATTTCAGACAATAAAGTCGGCATTATGCTGAGCGGAGGACTCGATTCATCAGTAATTGCAGCTGTTGCTTCGACTTATGAACCGGGACTGCCGACTTATACGGTTTCACTAGAAAACGACTCGGAAGACGTCAAATACAGCCGAGAGTTAGCGAAACTCCTTAAAACAGATCACCAGGAAATTTTAATAGATCCAGGAACGCTAGCTGAAACAATAGAAACTGTACTTGGAAACATTGCTCAGCCGTTTGCAGATACCGCGCTTATCCCAACCTATATTTTGTCAAAATTTGCTAGTAAAGATGTGAAAGTTCTCTTGTCTGGCGATGGCGCTGATGAAATTTTTGCTGGATATGGATATTATGAGAAGTACAGAAAATTAGGATTCGTAAAAACACCAAAAGTTAGTAGTTATTTGAAGCAGATACGGTATCAAGTAAGTAAGAACTCGAGAAGCAAGCGAATTAACTTGAACCGCGAGCAGTATAGAAGTTCACTTTTAACATCAAATCGCATTTCAGCCGAACAATCATGGAATCAAGATTTGGCAGCATTCTCGGACCGTGAGTTAAAGCAGTCTTCAAAATTCTCATGGGAAAAGATTAGAAAAGGCACCTTTCCTGAGATTTCCAGCAAAAATCCATTCTGGGATGTGATCAACGCGGATCGTGACTCATACCTACCGGGTGACATTCTGAGAAAGAGTGATATGGGTGGAATGCTTGCGTCGATTGAAATTCGCTCACCCTACCTGGACAGAGACCTAAACTTGTATTTGAATGATTGCATGATGATTCCAGAAGAATTCACAAAGCGAATTTTGTATAATTCATGTGTAGATTTAATACCGAAGGAAATATTCAATAGAAAGAAACAGGGATTTGGCGCCCCATTGGATTTATGGTTCTCCTATCCTGAAGTGAATGATACGATTTGCGGCCTGTTAAATAATCCAAAGGCAAATGTTTATGAGTATTTTTCTTTTGAGAAAATCAGAAGCCTGGTCCATACGTCTAACCTAAAAAGATGGAATTTTTATGCGCTGGCGATTTGGTTAGAGAAAAATGCAAAGTGAGCAATCACTACTTACAGTCCTTTTGCCTGTGAGAGCAGTAGGCGAATTCTTTCAAGAAGCCCTTGTGAGTACCTTAAACCAGTCAATGAGAGATTTTAAAGTCCTCCTAATTGCTGATACAAGTCTGGATTTAAACTTCTACGAAAAATATGACCATCGTGTAAGACATGTGAAAGTTTCAGCGAATTTGAATTTAAGCCAAAAATTGAATATCGGCCTTGAGCTCACTAACACTAAATATATTGCACGAATGGATGCAGATGACATTGCGCACCCAGATAGATTTAGTGCACAGGTTGAGTATCTCGAAAAATTTTCTGAAGTGGACATATTGGGAACAGGAATAAGATTTATCGGGTCATTGTCGAACCATAGAAACAATCCTGGAGAGATTGCCACACTTCCAGAAAAAAACGATGAACTATTGGCCCACATGCTTTACAAAAACCCTTTTTTTCATCCAACCGTGATGATAAGGTCAGAAAACTTGAACAAGTATCAATTGCGATACAACGAGAAATATATTAGATCTCAGGATTACGAACTCTGGACGCGCGCAGCCGGAAAACTAGTTTTTGCAAACCTAAAGGAACCATTTTTAGATTACAGGCTTCATGAAAGTCAATCTGGAGTAGTCGAATACATAGACTCTCAATATTTCTCTAGTCTAGCTAAACTTAAGTATTGTTGCAAAACAATAATGTCCTTAAATTCAAGAACGATGGCAGCATTGCGTATTCTACCATTCAGGGTGCAGGAGTTCCTAATTAGTAGTAGGGCTCGCGGAATCTAAAATACTATAGTATTTATCTCCACTGGTTCGTAACTCAATTTGCTCGATTGGGAACTTCGGTTGCTGATAAATCTCTACTTTGAGTTTATTCAAATCGATAATCGGATTTACTTCATCATAAACAATTCCACAACCTGAATTCTTCACTAAGTCAGCAATACCGGTAGACGGCGAGGTTAACGGAGTAGATCCATGCATGAAAGCTTCAAGGCCAATTGTAGGGTATACATCCAAACATTCAGAGAGAACGGCAACAATCTCAGATTGATGAATCTGTTTGAATAGCTCGGCTGGATTAAGAAAGCCTAGATATCGGAACTGATCAAACCCTAAGTATTTCAACCCTAGTTCATTGAGCTCAGGGCCTCCGGCCGCGGCTAATTTCCAAGATGAGTTCATCTTAACTATATGACAGATACTTTCAAAACCTTTCCCCATAGCTCGACCAGCGAAAAGGACAGTGTTTGGAACTTTCTTAAAGTTTTTGTCTAATTCACATCTGCAGTTTCCTATTCCGTTTGGAATTTGAATTACTTTTTTAACACCGAAACCCTTGTATATATCAAGTTGAATTTTGCCTACGCATATATTTTGAAAATTCAGATTTGCTATTGTTATAAGGCACCGGCGTCTGATCGAGTACAGAAAGTTCACTACATTGCTTGCGCTCAATCGGGCCTTATTAGTTTTAATTAGGTCTGCCGGGTATAGCTTTCTTGGAGAGATTACACCAAAATCATGAAATGTCTGTATGGTTCTTATTCTAAAAAGATTTAAACAAAGAGTTATTGTTCGAGGAATACGAACGCCTATTTGATTCACCCACACCACTTTAGGCCGCAGAACCATAATTGAGATAAAAATTTGAAAAAATAGAAGTGACGGGAAGAACTCATTGAAAATCCGCGTGCTCATGAAACGTGTGACAAATTCATCAACTCTAGAATTTCGATAAAATGAGCGAATTCTCAATCGCTCAGACTCATATGGCGTGCCTCGGACATTTGAGGTGTGCCAAAACTCAACTTTCAAATTTTTGGAAATATACTTTGCATGATTTAATGCAATTGTGGCTGCCCCAGGGAAATCCATGGGGTGCATGTCGTTTAAGACCACAACATCTACAGAATTCATAGTACGTATAGCATAGTGTGTCGTGTATATTTTTGCCCTAAATATTAACAATTCATAAACTTAGACAAATTGAAGATCCATGGCAGTTTGAATCACCGGAAAGTTCAGATGCTCAACTGAAATAATTGAGAAAACTTTTTAAGATTCAAACTGACTATACGGTTCTAAAGTTTCTTGAAACCCAATCAGCAGCGAATATCGGCATTCCTATTCACTCTTGGACTAAACTCTTAAGATATGGCCAAAATCTGTAGGATAGACTAACCGCATGTGTGGAATTCTTGGCGGAATAGGAATCTCAGCCGATTCAACTATTTTAGAATCTTTATTGCAGGATCTTAGTCACAGGGGCCCTGATCATCTGGGATTCAAAAGTTTTAAGGGAAATTGTCACATGGGCGTCGCGCGACTTGCGATGACAGATCCTCATCCAAGGAGCAACCAGCCCTTAACCACCAAAGATGGGCATTTAGCAATCTCGTTCAATGGTGAAATATATAATTATGTGGAACTTCGCAGGGAACTCGAAGCAGCAGATTTAGAATTTACAACCGAGTCAGACACCGAAGTGTTATTGGGAATGTTCCAAAAATACGGAGTAGATTCCCTAGCCCGTTTAGAAGGAATGTTCGCATTCGCTATATATGATGTAGAAAGTCAGAAGGTTACCATTGCAAGAGATAAATTGGGGAAAAAACCACTTTACTTCGCTTTTAAGGATAGTTGCTTATTCTGGTCTTCAAGCTTAAAAGTAATCGCTAAATTGGACCCACTCCCCGTTAAAAGTGATATTCAAAACCTGAACTACTTATCTCTTGGATATCAGCTAGACCCAAATACTGGGCACGAAGGAATACATTCACTATTACCTGGCCACTTTCTAGAGTTTCAATCTTCATCCAATTACACGATTCCTAGCAAATTTCCTGAGGCTAAAGTTCGAAAAGCTGTTCCACTTTCACTCCGCAAAGCTCTTTTGAAAGCGATTGAGGTTAGGGTACAAGGTCATGAAAAGGTCAGCCTTTCACTCTCTGGAGGAGTTGACTCAGCAATTCTGGCGATAGGGTTGAGAGACCTTGGGATAAAGGCTCAGACTTTTTCTGCATACTGGAGCAACTCAGATAAAACAAGGTATAATTCTGATGCTGAGCACGGCAAAAAAATCGCAAGCTTACTTGGGCATCAGCATCATCCGGTTGATATTTCTTACGGATTTAAACTTGATGAAGTCTTAAGAAAATTCCTGGTAGCGATGGAAGAACCAAACAATAATCCGTCTGGGCTATCAATGCTTGCTCTCTATCAAGCCGTGGCTGCTGAAAAGATAAGGTTGATCCTGACGGGAGACGGCTCAGACGAGATTTTTGGGGGTTACGCTAGACATTCACTCGCAGTTCAATATCCAAGAATGCTCAATCTCAGAACTTCAAATTTAGATGGCCTACTATTCAACCGGGAAACGAAAATCAGTAGAACTCTATCGAGTTTGATTGCAAGTCAAATAGCGCCGGATCTTGCAAAATTTTGGCTTCATTGGCACCTCGTTTTTACACCAATTGAGCTTTCAAAGCTCTTGAATAAGACGTTATGCAGTAAATCAATTACAGATCATTTAGAAAATGAAATTGAAATACTGAGTCAGGTTGAAGAAAACCTTTTGGCTTCACAAAGTTTAATGCAAAGAGACCACGAGATTTGGCTAAGTATGGAATCCAATAGAAAACTTGACAGAATTTCAATGTCTTTTTCTTTAGAAGCAAGAAGTCCATTTCAAGATGAAAACATTATTAATTTTGCTTATTCAGCCATGAAGCGCGGTGAGTGGCGTCTGTTGAACAAGCGAATACTTCGAGATGAGTTTCCTGAGATCATGAATTTACCGATAAAGGGCGAAAAAGTTGGTTTCACTAGCCCTGTTGGCCATTGGATGCGCGAAGATCCTAGTTTTGTCAATAAGTCGCTAGATCTGCTGTGTGAACTTGAAGAATTTAATGGGGAGTACATAAGTAGTTTCAAAGATTCACAATTTCGTGGGGACTACCGGATAAATATGCAACTGTGGACTCTGGTCGTTTACGCAAATTGGATTAAATTGCAGAGGAATCTTGAGTGAGAAGAGAACCGAATCATTTATATGTCTTTAATTTGAGTACCGATAGTAGCAATAGTTTACTTGCATTTACACAAGATTGGATCAGGGGCTTCAGCCAAATACTGGATCAAGTGAGCGTTGTTTCCACTTGGGTTGGCCACAACACTCTGCCAACGGAAATCTCTGTAAAACAAATTGGTGGTGGCAACCTAATAAACCGAATTAGAGGATTTCGTGTTCTCTTCAGGGTAGGAGTTGAAATAGTCAAAAATCGTGAAAATGCAATCATTTTTCATCACATGTCCCCACGAACGGCAGTAATTCTCGGGCCATTCTTTAGACTATGCGGAATAAAGCAGGGCCTATGGTACTCGCACTCAAAACGAACTCTCGAGCTTGTGATTGCGGAAAAATTGGTAAATCGAATCTTTAGTTCTGTGCCACAAGCTTTGCCGTTGAAATCAAATAAAGCAATTTTCACAGGCCACGGGATTGCCGTCGAGAAATTCAAATTTCAGGACAAGGCTCAAAGAAAAATGGCTATCCTCTCGCTTGGACGCATAGCACCTATAAAGAATAACGAGGCGTTGATTGATGCAATTTCCAAATCGAAACGCACTGCTAAAGAAGTCCACCTTATTGGGCCAGTGGGTGACTCACTGGAATACCTGAACTCACTCATGGAGCATGCGCTTGCGCGAGGTGTGACGTTATCCCATCTTGGAGAAGTTTCATATTCGAAGATAGAGAATATTTTTTCATCCTATTCAATTTGCTATACAGGAAATCCCAACACTGTTGATAAGAGTGTTATTGAAGGTGCTCTTTGTGGATCTTTCACGCTAGCTTCTCAAGAATTGGTACTGAACCAGACCGGAATGTCCAGTATTCTTAGAATGGCAAATCTAGAATTTAGTAATGATTTAACAACTCAAATTGAATATCTTGATACAATCGCAGACAGGGAAGATTTGCGATTCGAACTACATAAATATGCAAAAAAACAAAACTCTGTCATAACCACCACGAGGAAAATAGTCGAAGAAATCATGCGCTCATGAAGATGCACTTTGTCACCTCTGCGAGATACCCGACAGAAAAAGCTTATGGTGTCACGGTAGGCAATACCATGAGTATGCTTACAAAGACTAAAATACAAAATTCAGTTTTTGTATGGGGAGAGATTGTGAATGATGAGTATAAAAACAAAATAGAAACGATAAAGAATAAACCTTTGCGTCTCCCTTTACAGCTATATAACTCAAAACTCAAGACTCTATCCCAATTTAGTTTTCTGATAAATCAGGTCATCTTCTCCATTTACTTCACAAAGTTTTGGAAGGGGCGTGACGAAGCTTCAATATTATGGACTCGCGAACCACTGACTTTAATCGTGCATTCAATCTTTAATCCCAACGCAAGATATTTAGTTGAATTACATCACTCAATAGGAGCGTTAAATAGAAATGCGATACGTTTTCTGGCTCGCAATCGTAATCTCCAGATAGCAGTTTTGACTGATGAGTTACAAATAGAGTATTCAAGAATCTTTCCAAACACAAAGACTATTAACTTACCTATGGGTGTTCCAGAATCATTCTTTAGCTACTTCAAGCTAAACGAAAGTAAGGATTTTGTAATTGGTTACCTAGGAAAAGGTTTCAGTAGTGGATACGATAACGATCTCCAAGAAGTTGTGTTTGCTGCAAAAGAGCTTGATCATGTGACAAATTTAAAGTTCAAGTTCATTGGCTTAGAGAAAGAGTACAAAGAGAAACTACAAAAACTAATTCTTGATTTAGGAATTAGTCTTAACAAAATAAGCTTTATTGACCATTTGAACCATGGTGAAATCCCCAATGAGATTTCAAAGTTTCATCTTGGAGTTATTCCGTATCCAGAGTCCAAATATAATTCTGAACGTTTTCCAATAAAGATTCTCGAGTATGCGGCTATGGGGCTTCCCATGATTGCTTCCAACACAAAATCCCATAGAAGTATTTTGAGTGAATCATTTGCAGTTTTCTATGAAAAAGGAGATGTCTTAAGTCTCTCTAACTTGATCTTGACTCTGTCGAGTAACCCAAAAAAATATGAATCAATGTCCAAAAACGCTCGTTTGTTTGCACTAAAGTTCACGTATAATGAAAGAGTTCGCAAATTGTTAAGTTCAATAAATTAATATTCTGAGAGTTGAGAAAAGAAGTGAGCTTATGATTGAGACCCTGAGGAAGATTTTTTCCCGCACAACTATAGTACGAGCCGCTCGCGTACTTTCTGTTCAGGATCGCCGTAAAGTTCTTCTAGTCATAGCACTTCAAATCAGTTTCGGGTTGTTAGATTTGGCAGGTGTAGCAATTGTTGGTGTGTTGGGTGCCCTGGCCGTTTCTGGTGTTCAAGGCCAATTACCTGGCAATCGGGTGTCGCAGGTGTTGGCCATATTTCGTTTAGAAGACTTTTCTCTTCAAACTCAAGTTACTTTTTTAGGGTTGACAGCTGCGATTTTGTTAATCGGCAAGACTGTTTTTTCAATCATATTTGCCAGAAAGATAATGTTTTTCCTCAGTCGCCGCGGTGCGGTCATTTCATCAAATTTGGTTAGCAGAATCCTGGCTCAGAATTTACTTCAGGTGCAAACAAGGTCAAATCAGGAAACTCTGTACTCCGTTACTAATGGGGTAGGTGTAATTACGCTAGGAATTTTGGGTACAACTATAAATCTAGTCTCAGATATTTCTTTATTGGCTGTCTTGTCCGTAGGATTATTTATAGTTGATCCACTCGTGGCTTTACTCACAATGTTGACTTTTCTCTTAGTTGGTTTTCTCTTATACCAATTATTACACACTCGCGCGAAACATTTAGGTGCGAAAAGTTCGACACTAAGCATTTCAAGCAGCGAAAAAATCCTAGAAGTACTTGCCTCTTACCGTGAATCCGTAGTTCGAGGCAGAAGAAGTTTTTACGCCGTAGAAATTGGAAAGCAAAGACTAGCTCTTGCAAACACAGTTGCGGAGTTAACCTTCATGCCCAATATAAGTAAATACGTCATAGAAGTTACCCTTGTTCTTGGGATGTTAGGTCTAAGTGCTGCACAGTTTGTAAAGCAGGATGCCACGCAAGCGGTGGGAGTAATTTCAGTTTTTTTGGCCGCAAGTATGAGAATCGCACCTGCAGTTCTTCGCGTTCAGCAAGCTGCAATCCAAATAAAGGGAAGCCTTGGGGCCGTGGGACCAACTTTGGATTTGATTGAGAAATTAGGTTTTAAGCATGACACAAATTTGAAAGTTGCCAAACTCAATACAGTTCATGATGGATTTGTTGGAGAAGTCAACCTCGAAAATATACATTTTAGGTATTCAAAGGATGGTCCCGAGATTCTCTCCAATTTGAATCTAGATATCTCTTTTGGTGAATCTGTTGCGATTGTCGGTCCCTCGGGTTCGGGAAAAACAACATTAGTAGATGTACTTCTTGGAATTCTTGAGCCCTCAACAGGCCAAGTACTAATCTCTCAATTGCAACCCGAAGCAGCTATTTCAAGGTGGCCTGGTGCCATTTCATATGTGCCGCAAGATGTAATAATAACCAATGGCACGATCAGGCAAAACGTGTCTATGGGGTATCCCGAAGAATCGGTAATCGACGAAGATATCTGGAAAGCCTTGTCGGTAGCGCAATTAGATATTGTAGTCAAATCTTTTGAAAAAGGACTTGAGACTCCGGTCGGCGACAGAGGAACTCGGCTTAGTGGAGGTCAGAGACAAAGACTCGGTATCGCCCGAGCAATGTTTACCAATCCGAAGTTACTTGTTTTGGATGAGGCAACCAGTTCGCTTGACGGTCAAACCGAGTCGGACCTTGCTGATGCACTCCATAATCTAAAAGGGAAAGTCACTGTGGTCATGATTGCACATAGACTTTCTTCAGTTAGAAAAGTTGACACTGTTGTGTATCTCGAAAATGGAAGAGTCAAAGCTGCTGGAACTTTTGAAGAAGTTCGAGCCAAAGTTCCAAATTTTGATAAACAAGCAAACTTAATGGGTTTATAAGAACAATCTAAGGCTGAGAAGTCGTGCGTAAGAACTTGGTTGACACTTTTGGTCGCACCTGCAAGGACCCTTAAGTTCGTCAATAGGCACTTAGTATGGATTTCAACTGTAATGCCTCCGTAGCAGCCACGGCCGTTTTCCCATTCGTCTTGATCATTCGAGAGTCTGATTACGAATCACTAACAAATTGCCTTCACGAAGTGCCCCTACAGAAAAATTATTTGTGCTTATTTCGGAGAAACAATCTTGACTAAATTGACCTCCTTGTTAAATTTTTATTAATCGGTAAGGATTTGATTTGTAATGTCATCTTTACAAGGTGAAAAAGTGATAACTGCCAAACTATCTGCAAAACCGACACACCTTCAATCTTTTGAAAGCGAATTTTTGGGCTTGATTAATTTTGGGGTCATAAACGCATCGCCACCACGGGCGAAAGTTGTTGAGAGGTGAAGCCGCCGAACATAGTGGCCTTGTTGAGTGAAATGTCCGTTTTGTCCCCTTCCCGCTACAAACTAGACTGGGATTCGTAGTAGGGCATAGAGGCAGCGACGGCTGGCTCTGCAGGACAAAACCGGTTCATGAAGGATCAATAAAGTGGCACTTAGCGTATGGACAGTTGCTGAACTGGG
>JACCDN010227063.1_pt1 | contig 29304 bp, 26 predicted proteins | sample 7441691 | NCBI WGS metagenome assembly JACCDN01 (sample SAMN15323439, study PRJNA562643) | freshwater metagenome | isolation source: river surface water | place: USA:Blue River Watershed | collected 2017-08-16 | reverse complement strand
GCCAGCAAGCAGAGCGCTTTGGGGCACGGTTTGAGTCTAGCCAAATTGAAGGGGTAGACTTTCAGCATACGGTAAAAAAGCTCTTTGCTGGAGACCGTGTCTATGAGGCCCAAGCCATTATTATCGCTACAGGCGCTTCTCCCCGATTCCTAGGGGTAAAAGGGGAGCAAGAGTTTTATGGCGGCAAGGGTGTGACTACCTGTGCGACTTGTGATGGCGCCTTCTATAAAGACCAGGTGGTGGCCGTCATCGGCGGTGGAGACTCTGCGTGTGAAGAGGCTCTCTTCCTGACTCGTTTTTGCTCTAAAGTTTATCTCGTGCACCGAAGAGACGTCTTACGCGCTTCGCCTATCATGGCAGATAGAGCCCTTAAGCACCCTAAAATACAGCCTGTGTGGAACGTAGCTGTAGAAGAAATTATCGGTAGCCCTGAGCATGGGGTAGAGGGCCTTCGCCTGACTTCTTTAAAAGAGGGCACAGCATCCCAGACCCTGGCTTGCAAGGGTGTATTTATCGCTATTGGGCATATTCCTAATACCCACGCCTTCAAAGGTAGCCTAAAGCTGGATGAACAAGGCTACATTGTGCCACAGGGCCATTCGGAGGTGCAAACGGGAGTAGAGGGTGTCTTTGTAGCTGGAGATTGCTCAGACCATATCTACCGTCAGGCTATTACGGCTGCAGGTATGGGTTGTAAGGCCGCTATAGAGTGTGAACGTTGGCTTTCTGAAAAGGCTTAAAGTAGGAGGTTTCAAAGGTTTTTGAGTATGCAAACACTTTATTTCATGGGTATTGGCGGCACAGCCATGGGAAACGCTGCCTTACTTTTTAGCCAGATGGGCTACACCGTGTCTGGAGTCGATGGCACTCTATATCCCCCCATGTCTACACTCTTAGAAACCGCTGGGATTACTTGCTTCCATGGCTATGATGCCCAGCGCCTGGCCCGGCTAAAGCCAGATTGGGTAGTAGTCGGTAATATCATTTCCAGGGGAAACCCTGAGATGGAATGGTTACTCAATACCCAGGCCTTCCCTTATCTGTCTTTACCCGAGCTTTTGAGGCAAAGGGTCTTAAGCGGGCGTAAAAATATCGTTATTACGGGTACCCATGGGAAGACCACAACGACTACCCTGGCAGCCTATTTACTTAAAAATAATGGAATGAGTCCGGGGTATTTTATCGGCGGTGTACCCAAAGACTTTCCTAGCGGGGCTGCCCTAGGAGACCCGGATGTCCCCTTTGTAATCGAAGGAGACGAGTATGATACCGCTTTTTTTGATAAGCGGAGCAAATTCATCCATTACGCTCCTTTCATAGGCGTTATCAATAATATAGAGTTTGATCATGCAGATATCTTTAGAGACCTACAGGATGTTCAGCGTACCTTTCAGCACTTTACACGCCTCATCCCGAAAAAGGGCTATCTGCTTGTAAATGGCGACGATTCCTCTATACGGCCCCTCTTATCTTTAGGGTGGACAACAGTCCTTCGCGTAGGCCTTGGCCCAAAGAATGACCTTCAGATTCGCAACTTTTCAGACTCACCTGCAGGCCTATCTAGCTTTGACCTGATCTATCAGGGCCAGCATTGGGAAAGGGTAGAATCATCTTTGCCAGGGGTTTTTAACGCACGTAATCTTGCAATGGCGGCTTTAGCTGCAGGTTTAAGCCTAAATAAGGATCCTACTCAGCTGTCTCTAGCATCTCTACGGCACTTTCAAGGGGTAAAGCGTCGCCAAGACATCTTACTGGATAGTGGCTACTATACCCTCATAGAAGACTTTGGTCATCATCCCAGCGCAGTGGAGCAGACCCTCAAGTCCCTCAGGACCCGTTATCCGGATCATCGCCTGAGTGTGTGTTTTGAGCCCAGTAGCAATACCTCCCAGTCTTCAGTTTTTCAGGAGGCCTTTGTGAACGCCCTCTCTTTAGCCCATCAGGTTTTTTTAGCCCCTCCTCCTAAAAAGCAAAGCTTAGGAAGCTTGAAGGGCTTGGACGTACCCTTGCTTGTCCAATCTCTAGAATCCTTAGGCTTGCTGGCCCATGCCTTTCTGTCCGTAGATGGTCTTTTTGAAAGCCTAAGATCCTTCCTGCTAGAACAAACAACCAAGCCTCACCTCGTTTGCTTCTTCTCAAACGGTTCGTTTGGAGACTTGCCCCAGCGGCTGAAAGAAGCTTTGTTAGCCCTAGAGGCCTAAGGTATAAAACCTAGAGGCTACCTTCTCCATTTGCCTTCAAGCTATGGCTATTTATAAAATTTGTGTTTACAAAGCCGTTTATCTTTTAAGAATGTTTTTTGTATGTCTTTAGCTCTTGCCAGTATACTGGGTGGTTTAGCTTGTATCTGTTTGGGACTAGGGTTCCATTTTTTCCTAAAAAGGCCAGAATGGGTTTTAAGCTACCTTAGGAACCAGGCTTTAACCTTGGTTTTCTACAGCTTAGCCTGTTTTTGGTTTTTGTACAAGGTTCTACACCTAGGGGAAGCAGACTTTGGAGCCCATAGGCACAGCTTGGCCTGCTTGTTTGGGGTTTTAGCCTGCCTTGCCTACTATTATGTGCCCGATTTTCTCTTGATCCGTGCTTTTGCGGTCTTAGGCCTTTTATCAGCAGATGTGTTATTAGATGCTGCCTACATGCAGCCCTATGCATTGCGTTTAGGCCTGGTGATAGCTGTGTACATAGGAATTATAGGTTGCCTACTTTTAGGTGCTCTGCCTTATCTAGCAAGGAGAGGATTGCTGTACTTAAAAGCAAGGCCTAAAGGTGCAAAGGTGCTTGCCTATAGCCTCGTCTTGTATGGCTGTGGGCTAGGGCTTAGCGCGCTTGTCTACTGTGGTTAAATCCTGCTTATGGCTCACAAAACGTGTTTATTCATTCTTTCTGGGCCCACAGCCAGTGGGAAGACAACGCTTGCTGAAAGCATCCTTCAGCTCTCTTCTTTGCATATCCATAAGGTTATCACCACTACGACTCGCCCGCCTCGCCCTACGGAGGTAAACGGCAAAGATTATCACTTCATCAGCCCTGCTACCTTCCAAGAGAAGGTACGCCAGGGTCTATTTTATGAATATGCTCAGGTGCATGGAGAGCATTTGTACGGTACTTTGCACTCAGACATTGAGCCTTACCTGAAAAAAGACATCGACTTGCTCCTCCTGATAGACGTACAGGGTGCAAAGCAGATTTTTAAGGCAGCGACTCACTTGCCCTATCTTTCAAAAAGCCTAGTCAGTATCTTTCTAAAGCCTAGTAGCCTAGATACCTTGAAGGAACGCCTACAAAAACGAGGGAGTGATGCCAATATTCAAAGCCGCCTAGAAAGCGCCAAGCAAGAGCTAGCTGAAGAGGCATTTTTTCAGCACAGTATCCTCAGTACTACCCCAGAAGCAGACCTGGCAGCTTTTATCGAGATTTATAAGCAGGAAAAGGGCCTTTAATTAGGCTTCTTTAGTGTGGCTTATCGTTATCTTAGTCACGTCTTCAGGCAAGCTGATTTTTTGGAAGCGAGCAAGGATAAGCTTGCCTAGCCAAATGACCCCCAATAACCCAGCTGCCACCAATACCATTGCCCCGCCTACGCTACAGTTTAGCCAAAAGCTGAGGTGAAGGCCAAGGAGCGCATAGAGAGCCGATAGAACCAGGGTATAGCCCAGCAAGCGTGGCAAACGCCCACCTAGCAAAGCAGAAGTAACGCCCGGAAAGATGAGCATTGCTACCGCTAAAATAGCGCCCACCGCTTCAAAGGAGGCCACTATGGCTAAAGATACTAAAATTTTTAATCCGTAGTAGATCCTATGGGGCTTGATGCCTAGGCAGCGGGCTAAGCCACCGTCAAAGCTGCTGACGAGGAGTTCTTTATAGAAGAAGTATATGCAAAGACCCGCAAAGACCAATACGCAAAAGCTCCTTATAATCGGTAAGGGAACGGATACAGTACCGAGTTCTAGGCTTGCTTGATAAGGAATGAAGGCAAGGTCTCCATAAAGGACGCAGTCTTGATCTAGGTCTATCTTGTCTGCATACAGGGCCGTGAGGATAATACCTATAGAGAATAGGGTAGAAAAGCTAATTCCAATAATAGTATCCGTCTTTAATCTAGAGTGGCTCCGGATGTACTCTATGAGGCCAGTCGTGAGGATCCCTGCGCTAATAGCTCCTAAAAACATAGGGAAGACACCTCGAGACTGTGTTATTAAAAACGCGATCACGATACCAGGTAGGATAGAATGGCTAATAGCATCGCCAATCAGAGCCAAGCGCCGTAGGATCAGGAAATTCCCTACAAGGCCACAAGTAGCCGCAGACAAAAAGCCCATGAGTACTATCCAAAAGCTATCGAGGGCCTGTCCGTCTATCCACGGGGTGCTTAGGAAACGGTATAGATCCCAGTCTGGCAAGAAGCAGGTATGCATAAAAGGCTTTAAATTTTAGGGCTATCTGGATATGGAGAGGGAATAGCCTGCCCATGGGGGTCTTTTAGAGGGTAGTCTAGCGCTTTGTTTAGAGTTTGCACTAGAGCGGGGTTGAGTAAATGTTCTATCTTTTCAGCGTCCTCATGTACGTGGTCTAAGGGGTAAGAGGCGTAATGGGTCAGATAAAGCTCCCAGAGGCGGTGGTTGCGGATGATACGCTTCGCGTCTTCCCAGCCTAGAGGACTTAAAGAGAAACCTGCAGAAGTCTGAAGAATCAGCTTTTTTCTCTTGAGACGAAAAAGCGCTGACCAGGCTGCTGTCTGGCTAAGGCGCATCTGCTGGGCCAAGTTTTCTACAGAGAAAGTGTGTCCTCTAAAGCCTTCTTTCTCAAGCAGCTTGTAGATCTGTTTTAAGGTGTTTTCTAGAAGGACCCGTCTTTTTTGAGCTTTTTGCTGCAACCACGCTAGCAAGACGCCCTGGCTCGGAGAAAATAAGAAAGTAAAAGTAAAAAAACTAGCCCCTACACAGACAATAATGGGTCCCGTTGGCAGCTTAGGGCCTAAAAATGAAATAAATAGGCCTAGACTTGCGCTCAATGCCCCAAAGAGCATAGAAAGTAATATCATCCAATGCAGCCTATGGGTAAGTAAATAGGCAGTGGCTGCAGGTAAGATCAGAAGCGCGGTGACTAAAACCGCTCCTGTAGCCTTTAGAGCTGTTACTATGCTAAGAGATAAGAGGAGCATCAGGCCATAATGAAAGCTTTGGCTCGCTATCCCCGCTGTGGATGCAAATACGCTGTCAAAACTACTCACTAGCCATTCTTTGTAAAATAGGGCTAATGCAGCCAGTACTATCACGCTTACCCAGCCTATGAGCACAAGGTCTTCCCCCCCTAGGGCGGATGCCTGGCCTAATAAAAATAGGTGCAGCCCTGCCTTACCCGGAAGATCTATATGCTGTATCATCGTCAGCAGGCAAATCCCCAAGGCATAAAAACCAGAGAGTACAAGGCCTAGAATGCTGTCTTCTTTGAGGCGTGTTGTGGTTTTTAAGAGATGAATGCAAACGGCGCTTAAGGTACTGGCTATCAAAGCGCCAAGGAGCAAGGCGAGGGGGCTTTTTCCTTCTGCAAAGAGAAAGCCTAGAACAATCCCTGGTAAAACAGCGTGGCTGAGGCTATCCCCAATCAAGGAGAGGCGCCTAACTACCATGATGCTGCCCAAGGCCCCGCAATTGAGTCCTAGGAGGCTGCAGCCTAAGAGCGAAATGCGAACCGCTCCATCCTTTAAGCTTAAAAAGCGTAAGACTTTCTCATAAAAGGAGGGATGAAAGACCCATAATCCCGCAATCAAGATCAGAAAAGTACCCAAGCCACAGGCGTAAAATTTTTTCATAGGTACATCAAAGGGTTTGTGCATCCATCTGAGCCACATCTGATAAAATACTAAGCCGCCCTCCATATGCTTTTTCTAAGACAGTCGGCTCCAGGACTTTCGCTGCGGTGTCATACGCAACCAGCCGCATATGAATGAGGGCAATTCTATCAAAGTAATGTTTGGCTGTGACAATATCATGATGCACCACCAAAATAGACTTTCCTTGGGCTTTCAGTGCCTGCAAGAGGTTCATGATGGCAGCCTCTGTTGCTGCATCTACGCCTACAAAGGGTTCATCCATGAGGTAGAGATCACTCTCTTGGGCAAGGGCTCTGGCTAAGAACACTCGCTGCTGCTGGCCCCCAGATAGCTTAGAAATTTGTCTATCCGCATAGTTTTCCATGCCTACTTTACGAAGGCAGTCCTCCACCACGCTATGATCGTGCGCTGTTGGGCGTTTGAAAAGGCCGAGTTTGCCGTAACGGCCCATCATCACGATGTCCTTTACATTTACAGGAAAGTCCCAGTCTACGGATTCTCGTTGCGGCACGTAGCCGATACGCTTGCAGCCCTTGGCTATGCTCTCGCCAAAGATTTTTACCCAGCCTCTAGCAGGCTGAATCAGACCCATCACGGTTTTAATCAGCGTAGACTTTCCAGCTCCATTGGGCCCCATGATGCCAACTATGAGCCCAGGTTCAATACACAGATCTATCCCATATAGAACAGGTTTTTTATGGTAGCTTACCGTAAGATCATGGATTTCTAAGGGATACAACATAGTAGATTTTGGCCAGCAAGGCTGAGTTTTAATATGATAACAGTTCTTAGCCTTTTAGGTGAGAAGAATCAATCATAAAACATGCGCTAGGCTTTTAAAATAAGATTGAGTATGTATTAATAATCATTTATCATGATAATCTTCTCAAGTTGCTCTTAGCGCAGATCCCCTATATGAAAATTCTTGTGGTGGAAGATGATCCCCTTGCTCAGCGTATACTGGTGCACCTCCTGGAAATGATGGTACATACCGTTACTGCCTGCAGGGATGGCAAAGAAGCCTTAGAGCTCTTTCAAAAAGATCCTAAAGCTTATTCTGTAATTGTGAGTGACTGGCTGATGCCAGAGCTCAATGGCCTAGAGCTTTGCCAAAAGATTCGAGGGCTAGCAAAGGAAGACTATACGTATTTTGTGCTTCTTAGCATCAAAGAAGACAATAAGGAAAATAAAATGCAGGCTATGGAAGCGGGAGTGGATGATTTTATTAGCAAGCCTATAGACAAGGATCAGCTTTGGATGTGCCTTCATGTGGCTCAGCGTATTTTGCGCTATACTAAGCAAATTAGCCAGCTAGAACAGCTCCTTCCCATTTGTATGTACTGTAGTAAGATTCGAGATGATAAAAACTATTGGGAAAAGGTAGACACTTACATCACTCAAAAATTGGGGACAGACTTTAGCCACAGCATCTGTCCAGATTGTTACCAAGATATCATTCAACCCAAGATGGATGCGCTAAAGAAAAAATAAGAGGCCCCTTACACTTTCATAGGCAATCCAGCCTACGCCCATAATGCCTAGGAACCACGCCAGAAGCACAAACTTGAATTGGCGAAAGCAGCTAAAATCATACTTGCCAAAAAAGGGCTTGTTACAAGAGTAGCTGGCATGCCTCCACGCCCTTGCTTTTTGAGCTTTAGGGGGAGCATGCATGAGCTGAATTTTCGATGAAGCAGTACTAGAAAAGGTCTTGATAAGGCTGCCCCATCCAGGTACACCGGAGGAAGCCCTATAGAAAGACCTAGAGTCAGACATTTTATAACGATACGCAGAAGAGAGCATAAACAGCCAGCACAGCTTGCAAAGGCCAAGAAAAATCAGGCAAAATACTAGGCTAATCATGCTTCTTCTCTTGCAAAAGTCAAGGTATAAGCTTTTGCTAAAGTATGCAATTTTGTATTTTAGGAGCAGGCGCATGGGGTACAGCGATGGCCATTCACCTAGAAAAAGCAGGCCAAAAGGTGACGCTTGTACCCCGTAGACAAGAGCATGCACAGGCCATTCGAAAAGACCTGATGAATGTGGATTACCTGCCTGGTATTGCTGTAGAGACCACTATCTATGTCGCTCATAGCCTAGAGGACGCCTTAAGTAGAGCAGAGGTGCTGCTCTTGGCATGTCCTTCAAAGGCCTTGCGTAGTCTCTGTGAAAGCTTAAAAGCGTATGATCTATCCAAAATTCAGATAGGTCTTACGCTCTGCAAAGGCATGGAGCAGGAAACTTGGCTTAGGCCTTGTGAGGTACTCAGTCAAGTATTGCCTGGGATGGCTGCTGGCTGTTTATCAGGCCCAGCCAATGCCAGAGAGGTGGCCTTAGGCAAGCCCACGGCGCTCACGCTTGCCTTAGAAGACCTGCATTTAGCTGCCCACTTACAGTCTGATCTCAGTAGCCCCAATTTACGTGTGTATACATCTTCAGATATCGCTGGGGTAGAGCTTGGGGCCTGTCTTAAAAATGTCTACGCTATAGGAGCTGGAATGAGCGACGGCCTAGAACTGGGGGACAACGCAAAGGCCGCGTATTTAACCCGTGTCTTGCATGAGATGGTAGGTGTGGGGACTGCTATGGGCGGGCAAAAGGCTACCTTTTATGGTCTTAGCGGTTTTGGGGACCTCATCGCCACTGCCCAAGGCCTATGGAGCCGCAACCGCAGCTTTGGTGAAGCTTTAGCTAGAGGGGACGCTGTCGAGCAGATCCTTCAAACGCGTAAAGCCGTCGTTGAAGGTTACGGCGCTGCTCGTAGTTTCCATGCTTTGTGTGAGCAAAAAGGCGTGGAAGCTCCTATTTTAGAACAAATCTACCAGGTGCTTTACCAGAGCAAAGATCCTAGCCATTCCATTCAAGCTCTGATGGAGCGGTCTTTGAAAAAAGAGCTGTCTTAGGATCTCTCTCTAGTGCTAAGAGACGCTTTTTAAACGCTATACCATAGGCAAATCCACCCAGCTTGCCATTTTTTTGGATGACTCTATGGCAAGGTACGATAATCGCTAGAGGGTTTGCCCCTACAGCCTGTCCGACTGCTCGTACCGCTTTTGGATTATGGATGGCTTCAGCAATGGCCTGGTAGGATAGGGTTTGGCCTCGCTCTATCCCGAGTAATGCCTGCCAAACAGCGCACTGAAAGGGAGTACCCTTTAAAAGAAGCTGGAGTTTATCCTGACCGCCTTGAACGCTATGCCATAAGGTCTTCCACCAGCCTTTTGCTTTTTTTAGATCTTCTTGGACTCCTATCGGAAAGCGTTTTTTTAGCTGCTTTAGAGCAAGGTCTTGGTCTTGTTCAAAGCTTAGCCCACAAAGCCTATCACCTATACTAGCTACTAACCCTAGCCCGAAGGAGGTATCTACGTATCCGTAGCTAAGCTCTTGGCTAGTATTGTAGAAGGTATCACTATCTAAGATTTTTACATCATGCATATACTATAAAAAAACAAATTTATACTTCGTTTACCATCACAAAACGCCAGGCCTTGTCTAAGCCCTGTTTAATACCTATACGTGGCGTAGTCAGGGTTTGAAAGGGAGGATGTGGCTTATCTAATACACAAAAGGAAAGATCTTCGCAGAGATTCATCTGATTATGCGCCTTGCTAATTCCAAAGTACTTACAAAGCTTGCCAGGCCCATTCAGGTGAAGCTTTCCTATTTTTAGCCCACGTAGGAGCACAGCGCTGGGGCTGCCTTCCGGCTCCGTTACAATGTTTAGACAATGATACATCCCATAGATAAAATATACATAGCTAAAGCCCGCTGGGCCAAACATGACTTGCGATCGTGTAGTAGGGCCTTTAAAGGCATGGGAAGCCGGATCATCCAGGCCTCTATAGGCTTCTGTTTCGGTAATGACTCCTTCAAAAGAACCAAAAACCAGAGTCTTTCCTAGAAGGTCCTGGGCTACATCTACTGCATGCCGCTCAAAGAAGGAAGTAGGTAAACCAATATGCTTGGACATAGGGTATCAATACCTAAAGTTATGGAGCTTAGCTATCTTTTTAGTACTACCATCAAGTGCTGAAGGCTCTATTTAGGGAAATATCCTTGAGGAGAGCCAGGCTTTTACAGTTTTTTCCTAATGGTCTATGCCAGGCTTGACTTTTTTTGATCCTTATTCCTCTCTCTAAGGCCCATAGTCTATTACTTTCTTTTAAAATACACACTATAGAGCATTGATTGTCGCATGCATACCATGACACATAGCCTCCTTCACTCAGAATATAATCAGCTCCTAGCAGACCTAAAGTCGAGAGTTGCTACCTCGCGTTATAAAGCAGCCCTTAGCGTGAACCAAGAGCTGACGCTTCTTTATCATCACATCGGGCGTAGTATCCTCAGCGCTCAAGAGCAAGAAGGCTGGGGGGCTAAGGTGATCGACCAATTATCGAAAGACCTTCAATCCGCCTTTCCTGATATGAAGGGGTTTTCCGTACGTAATCTCAAGTATATGCGGAAATTTGCTCAAGAGTATCCCGATATTGCATTTGTGCAAGGACCTCTTGCACAATTGAGCTGGTATCATACCGTTACCCTAATGGATAAGGTCCCAGATAAAGAAATTCGGCTATTTTATATCAAACATGCAGTAGCGCAAGGGTGGTCTCGAAATAGGATGGTGACGCAAATCGAAACAGCTCTACACAGCCGGCAAGGGCAGGCTATAAGCAATTTTCAGCAAAAGCTACCCTCTCCCCAGTCGGATCTGGCCCAAGGCCTTTTAAAAAATCCATATATTTTTGATTTTCTCAGTATAGGCCAAGAGGCGCACGAGCGGGAGGTAGAAAAGTCTCTGGTTTTACATATGGAAAAGTTCATCCTGGAGCTGGGGGCAGGTTTTGCCTTTGTGGGAAGACAGTATCACCTAGAGGTTGGGGGAGAAGATTTTTACATCGACTTATTATTTTACCACCTTAAACTGAGATGTTTTGTAGTATTAGAGCTGAAGGACCAGGACTTTAAGCCCGAGTATGCCGGAAAGATGAACTTTTATCTCTCTGCTGTGGATGACCTTCTGCGCCACGCAACAGATCAACCTTCCATAGGGTTAATTCTATGTAAGACGAAAAACAACGTCTTAGCGGAATATACCTTGCGTGATATAGCAAAGCCTATAGGCCTCGCAGAATATAGGCTGACAGAGAGCCTTCCAGAAAACTTTAAGACAGCCCTCCCCAGTATAGAAGAGCTAGAGGCAGAATTAGCAAAAGATTTAGGGCCCTTAGAAGAAAATTAAGTTTGTTCTTAGTCCCTTCTTCTGGTTTTTTTGATACAAACTCAGTAAATCGTTCTATTTTTAGCTGGCCATAGCGCTGAAAAGCCACTAGACTGTACTTAAATTTAAATATATACACTATTATGAACTTTTTCATTTTCATTCTGTTTCCTCTTTTACTAGGCCTTTGGGCCCAAATGAAGGTGCATGGTACCTATAATAAATGGTCCAAGGTACACTCTAAGAGCGGGCTGACGGGTAAGGATGCCGCCGAGGCCATCCTACAAAGTGCAGGCATACAAGACGTAAGAGTCATCTCCATCCCTGGAAACCTGACAGACCACTACGACCCTAGTAAAAAGCAGCTCGCGCTCAGCTCTGCAAATTATAAAGGTACCAGCCTAGCAGCCTTAGGAGTTGCAGCCCATGAAGCAGGGCATGCCCTGCAAGATAAATTGCATTACGCGCCTTTAAAGGCACGGGCAGCCCTTATTCCTGTCACAAATTTTGCCTGTACACTCCTTCCATTTGTGATCCTAGGGGGGCTGATTTTTCCTTTTCTAGGCTCTAAAGCAATCTTAATGGCCATTGTAGCTTATTTAGTACTTACTGCCTTTCAACTCGTTACCCTACCAGTAGAATTTGACGCAAGCAAACGAGCCAAGGAGCGCCTGCTAGACTTAGGAATTTTAGCTAAAGACGAAGTCAAAGGTGTTACCCAAACTCTGGATGCCGCTGGCTTTACCTATGTGGCTGCGTTCATTGCTAGCTTGGGGACATTGTTGCACTACATTCATATTTATACGAACAATAAAGAATAGCCCTTCTTATTTGTTCAAAGCGTATGACTGCCCCCATACTGAGCCTAGCCGAGCTCCATCCAGGGGAGATGGGTATTGTTGAAAGCATAGCTATCCTTGATACTAAAGAAGCGCTCAGCCTACAAGAGCTTGGGTTCATACCTGGGGCATCCTTAACCTTTCTACAAACATCCCCCCTGGGAGACCTTTTGTCCTTTACTTTACGAGGTACCTGCATAGCCTTAAGACGAGAAGTAGCCGCCTGTATACAGGTCCGTCTTTAAGTGTCTATGTTTACTCGTTCTCCTGCCCCCTCAGCTTCTTTGGCCTTGCTCTCCAAGAGGGTAACTTATGCTCTGGTCGGTCGGCCCAACTGTGGGAAGACGACGCTCTTTAACGCCCTTACAGGCCTTCGGCAAAAGGTGGGGAATTATCCGGGCGTTACGGTTGAAAAGCGTTATGGTAGCTTTACTTCTCCTCATGGGCTAGCCTTGCAAATTTTGGACTTGCCCGGTGCACACAGCCTTTCTCCCCAGTCTCCGGATGAAGCTATCCTAAGAGACGTCCTCTTTGGTCGCTTTCCGGACAGGGTAGATCGTATCTTGTGCGTGATAGATCTTGAGAGTCTGGAGCGCAGCCTCTACTTTGCCCTGCAAGTGCTAGAGCTAGCCAAGCCTACGATCGTGGTACTCAATCAGTCCACGCAGCGTCGTATGGTTTTCAGCCAGCTAAGAGCCCTGGAAGGTTTTCTGGGTGTTCCAGTCTTAGTCTATCAAGAGCGTGATAGAAGCTCCCTTGTCCGCCTAAAGCTGTGGATGAGTAGGGCTGATCTTCCGAAAAGGCAGGGACTTTTCTGTGCTTCGGTTCCTGTAAAACACAGTGTAGAGCAGGTTCAGGCTATTGTAGGTTCCAGCCCTGCTGAAGCCTTAGCTTACCTAGAGGGATCCGCCTTAGAAGCTGGGGGCCCCGCCCTCATTGCAGAACAATTAGTCCCCATTCAAGCTGCGCTTAAGGTAGCAGAGCCCCACTGGCAGGCCCATCTCATTCAGCAGCGTTATACCTACATTGATCAATTTCTTCAGGCCCAGCATGTTGTAAAAGAGCCCTTAAGCCAAACCCTAACTTACAGACTAGACCAGTGGGTATTGCACCCTGTAGGGGGGTGGATGATTCTAGCGGGGGTCTTTATGGGGATGTTTATGGGGGTATTTTATTTGGCGAATTATCCTATGCGTCTTTTGGAAAGAGGGTTCGAGGGCCTGCAAAGCTATCTTAGCCTCATCCCTCCTAGTATGATGCGAGACTTGCTCTGCGATGGTCTCTTAGCAGGCCTTGCAAACGTAGTCTTATTTTTGCCACAAATTCTCATTCTTTTCTTTTTTATAGGAGTATTAGAGCTCAGCGGCTATCTGCCCCGGGCTATTTTCTTATTAGATGGCCCTATGCGCAAAGTTGGCCTTCAAGGCCGTTCGTTTATCCCCTTGCTGAGCTCTTATAGCTGTGCCATAACGGGGATTTTGGCTACCCGCACGATAGGTTCCTGGCCAGAACGTTTGTCAACCGTGCTGATCGCCCCGTGGATCAGCTGTTCTGCTCGCTTGCCAATTTATCTTATTTTTATTGGAGTTTTGTTTCCATCCCCACTTACGCCTCTATGGCAAAAGGCAGGTCTTTTAATGGCTTGCTATGTTGTTTCTACGCTCGCTGCTTTAGGTTTAGCGGCTTGTCTTAGAAAATATCTTTTAAAGGGTGAAAAAAAAGGTATTTGGATGGAGCTTCCTCCCTACCAGTGGCCTGTTTTCAGTACTATAGCCTTTAGCCTCTATGACAAGGCTCGTAGCTTTTTCACCCATACAGCGCCCTTTATTTTGGCTTTTTCAGTTATATTTTGGTTTATGAGCCACTATCCTAGGCCTAAGCCTTTCCAGCAGCCTTCTATAGAAAATACTTATGTGGGCTCTCTCGGTAAGGCTATAGAGCCTATACTGGCTCCCCTGGGCTATGATTGGAAGGTGAGTATCAGCATCTTCAGCTCTTTCGCAGCCAGGGAGCTTTTCATCAGTACCTTGGGGATGATTTACCATATAGAAGACAAAGCCCAGCCCCTGCAAGACTGTGGCTGTGGCTGCTGCGGCACTTCTCCCATTACGCGGTCTCGCTTTTCTAGCGTATTACTGAGCCAAAAAGACGCTTCGGGCCAGCGTTTCTACACGCCTCTACGTTGTCTCAGTCTCATTGTATTCTATATGTTTGCCCTGCAGTGTACGAGTACGCTGGCCATCGTTCGTAAAGAAACTGGTTCCTGGCGTTGGCCCTTGGTGCAATTCTTATTTATGACTAGCTTTGCCTACCTTGCAGCCCTCTGTGTTTACCAGTGTGGTTTGTATCTAGGATTTTCTTAGAACCTATATGCATAGTTAAGTAAGTCTTTTAATAAGGAGCATGGAATGGGCGATGATAAGGATATTTTGGGCAGATTGGGGAGCGATTTCGTAATCTTTGGAGGGTCTTCGGAAGTGATTGAGCCAAGCAAAAGTTCTTTCAACGACCCATCTTTTTGTAACTGGGGTCGGACTCTCTTCATTTTTATCCGGCTTTTTTGGACAAGGTCCTTCATCATTTTTGCCCAAATCCCCTTCTTTTTGGCACGCTAATAAAAGCTGTGCACAGTCGAGTATGGCTGGAAATCATGGGGCAAAAAACGCCCCTGACACCCTGTTTTAGTAATGTAAAATACAGCATTCATAAGCTTTCGATGGCTATGTTTTCGGCTTCTCCCATAGCTCCCAGTATTCAAATGTTCTTTGGTAAGATCCCATTGTGCATCCGTTAAGTCGCTTCGATACGTCATGATTCTTCCCTTAGTCAATTTTATAACTCATTTTTTATTAAATTGTGAATACAGTTTCTTAAAAAAACAAAAATGGTATTTTTTTATTGCAAAAAAGAGATTAATAATCTTTAAGAAGAGAATGAACCCTATCACACCTAATATCAGTCATTCATATCAAAATTCACCAAGAACGTCTTCTAATACGGAAAACGCACCAGTCTCCCGGAATCATCCAACGTGTCCAGAGCGGAAAAAAGCGGTTGATATTATCCGTATGGGCTTAAACAATGCCTCCACCCCTGTGGAAAGACCGAGCAAGAGACTGATGTATCTTCTGGATCTAGCCAGCACACAAAAAAATCCAACTAATAATATTGATCCCTTTTTGACGCTCTTGGATCAGATAAAAGATGAAGAACTCTTTGGCACCAAAGCAGAATTTATCGTCGAGAACATCATTCATCATACATCATTGAAGTATGATCTTCGCTTGCGTTTAGCTACTGCGATATTGGCGAATACAACTGATCAAGATCAAATCAAGGCTATCCTCCTGCAAACGGTTAAATATCGTGATAAAACATGGCATTTGATACTCCCCAAACAAGAGCGTCGTCCGATCAGCATCTTACTAATAGATAAGGCCCCAGAAGATCTGAAGCCAATGCTTTATAAAGCTTTTGCATGTAATTCAGCTCTCCCTCTAGATGTGCGTATGCGAAATTTATATGGGCGGATAGATACAAGTCAAAAAACTGAGCTTTTCAAAATCTTTTTTAAGCACCTCAAAGCTCTTTTTAAAAAAATTATTAAAGTTGGTGATGATGGTTTTTTTCAATGCTGTCTTAAGAATTTTTACGGCCATACTGAATGCTCCTATCTGGATAGCGTCATGAAAGCATTCCATAAACACGAATGGACACAAGAGCCTAAACTCCAGGAATTAATAAAATTGATGATTGAGCGTGAAACGGAAGCTATTCTATCTGCATCATCTTTGAGCGTGTCTGCCGGCTTTGTAGTCATTCAATCATGCATGCAATATTATAATGGGGAACTAAATAGAAAAGACATCGCTAAAGCTGCTGCACGCATGCTAACAACACAAGAAACGCTTCAATGCCTTATTGATGAAATTGAAGTATACAAAAACCTTGGGCTGATTAACGAAGAACCTATGCAGAAATTATTAGTTCAAATAGGGATGAATAAGTGCAGTGAGGTTGATTTTAAGCTTGAAGACGATTTGAAGGTCATTTTTGTAGCCCTAAAGTATATCCAAGATGCAGAAAAAAAGTTTCAAATCTTAAACAATATATTTGAGGGGGAACTGCAGGAAACAGCGTTTGAAGACTTGGAAAAACTCAAAAATATTTTAGAGCGTCATTCAGACAGCTTGAGTTCAGAAGAATTCAACATCTTTTATAAAAAGCTCGAAGAGTTCGAAGAAAGCGAAGCACTCGAAGAGAGTGAAGAAAGCGAAGAGCTCAGAGAGAGCGAAGAATAGCGAAGAGAGCTCATACCTTATGATTCGCATAAATGAATGTGTTCGTTGAAACTTTTTCTGAAGTTCTCTTTAATACCGATACAAACGGGGAATATAGACCAGAGATCGAAGAACTTTTCAATAGACTTCTTCGGAAACTGTGTCTTTTGCTCCCTGGGTTTGTCAAAAACGCATTCAGGCTTCGCTCTACGAGCTATGCCTGATAGGTCAGAATCCTCATGTACCCTTTTGTACAGCTCCGCTTCTTCATTTATTTTTTTCTGCCTAGCCCCCAAATACCTAGTTTCCGAAGAGGTCTAATGAATCTACAGAAAACAGAGAAGAATATATAGAACATGAATACGAAAGTAGATTACTGGATGAAGACACTATAATTGAATATGATGCACCTTATTAATTTGATGTAGCCTGTTAAAAAAGAAAACTACTGAATTAAATACCTTTATATTCTCAAAAAGTTTATACGCTATATCAACTTAATTTAAAACTCGACGCACCTGGAATAATTCAAAAAAGGAATCCTGAGGCGCAATACCTAGCCCGTAGCGCGGATCCGGATAAGCGGACTCTGTTGTCTGAGCAGATAACATAAATGCGAGCGAAATTTTTCATTTATTGATTTAAAAACAAAAATGGTATTTTTTTATTGCAAAAAAGAGATTAATAATCTTTAATAAGAGAATGAACCCTATCACACCTAATATCAGTAACTCATATCAGAATTCACCAAGAACGTCTTCTAATACGGAAAATGCACCAGTCTCCCAGAATCATCCAACGTGGGTGGAACGGCAACCAGGGGTCAGGATTATCCGTGAGGGCTTAAACGATGCCTCCACCCTTATGGAAAGCCCGAGCAAGAGACTGATGTATTTTCTGTATCTAGCCAGCACAAAAAAAAATCCAACTATTAATATTAAGGCCATTTTGACGCTCTTGGATCAGATAAAAGATGAAGAACTCAGTGGCACAAAAGCAGAATTTATCGTCAAGAACATCATTCATAATGATTCACTGAGCCCTTATCTTCGCTGGCACTTAGGCACTGGGATATATCGGAGTGATCTAGGTCTAGCTAAGGATATCCTCCAAAACACTGTTGAATATAATGATTACAGCGTTAAACAGCCAATAAGCATCGACTTAATAAATAATGCCCTAGAACACCAAAAACTAGAGCTTTATGAGGCTTTTGCGTCGAATGCGAGCTTCCCCCTAAATGTGCGTATCCGAGAATCATGTGCGCGGGCAGATACAAGTCAAAAAACTGAGCTTTTCAAAGTCCTTACCCAGGAACTGGAAAAGCTTTTTGGGGAAATTTTGAATGGTAAGAAAATTATTCACGACTGTGATATATCTGGTTATCTGAGAGGCGTCATGGAAGAGTTCAATAAAAACGAATGGATACAAACACCTCAAGTCCAGAATTTAATCAAATTGAACATTGAGCGTGAAACGAAAAATATTCTAGAGGCGACACATTTTGATGAAGAAACCAATCTTATAATATTCACAGGGTGCTATCAATATTATGACGATTCTGAAGGCAAACTAGATATAAAAGCAATCGTTCAAGCTGCTGTGCGCGCGCTACCGACACTAACACATTATGATGAAGAAACTTATAAGGCCTTGGAGGTCGAACTTTCATCATACGAAAAACTTGGGCTGATTCACGAAGAACCTATTCAGGAATTATTGGGTCAAATAGGGATGAATCAGTGCAGAGAGTTTGAAAACGACTTGGATTGCATTTTTGTAGCCCTAAAGTATATCGAAAATGCAGCAAAAAAGATTTGCATCTTAAACAATCTGTTTACCAAGAAACTGCAGAGAAAAACTTTTAAAAGCTTGGAGGATCTTGAAAGCATTTTGAACTATCATCTAGGCAACTTAAATCAAGAAGAACTGAGTACCATTCTAGGGGGAATATCTCAGTCTATTGATGGAATGCTGGTACACAGCAAGTGTCCTGATGATTTTATCAAAAAACTTAAGTTTATTCATGACATATTTAATGTCTTATATGAAAATATCTACGCCTCGGTGATTCGTCAAGAAAGCATACAGAATATAATCTTTAGCACCAAAACGCAATCCTTACTAAAGCAAGGCCGCGAAAACCCTTACGAAGCCTATTTAAAAAACAAAGACCTAAGGGGGATCAGTAACTTGCTTGCGGCTTTTACTGAAGTTATCGCGGATCCAGTGATTCGGGTAGACTTTAGACCAGAAATCAAAGAGCTTTTGAATCCATCCAAAACCTCCATACACTGTGAGCCGCATCCATACGAACAAAGATTATCTGAATACTATTTTGCCATTTTAGAAAAATACTACGAACTTTTATGTGGAAAAAATCCACATGAATTGGCTCTGAATCTACTTTACGAGCATTTTGAATTGGTGAAGTCAAAAGGTGTTATCATTCCTTATTTCATAACACAATTGGAGAAACATAAACTTAATAAATTCACTAAAGCTTTCGAACGTATTGACCTGAACGAGACGCCCTAACATCCTGAATAGCATCCTTTAACTTCTAAAGAAAGGCCCCTCTCAAGGGGCCTTGGGTGTAGATTGGCTCAAAGCCATTTAGGCCACTAAGAGATGAAGCCATAAGGCAAAGGGGGCTCACAGAGTGACCTTCAATGGTTTTTAGCCGGATTTATGCAATACATTCGCATGCCCGTTAGCTGGGTTTTGTTTTTTATACAAATTTTTTCCTGCTCAGAAAACAAAATACGTGGTTCTGCAAGAGGTCTTCTGTTTCCTCCCAGCCTAGGCACGGATCTGTCAGGGATAAGCCAGCTAAGATAGGTTGAGGGTAAGTAGGGAAGGGCTGTTTGCCGGCTTTCAGGTAGCTTTCTAGCATAAGGCCGCGTATTTCGGGATAGCGTTGCCGAAGCTTTAGGGCAGCTTCAAATACTCTGCTTTGGCATTCTCCCTGTTTGGTGCTATTGCCATGGGCACAGTCGATCAGGATACGTGAGGGTAAGCCGTCATCTTTGAGTCTTTGTATAGCTTCCTGAAGATCAGGCTCTTGATAATTCGGTCTCTCTTTCCCTCCCCGGAGGATGATGTGACCCCAAGGGTTGCCGGGGGTTTTGCGAAGGCAAAGGATACCGTGGGTATTGATGTCCATATACGTTTGGGGCTTGCTTGCCACCCCTACAGCTTGGATAGCAGTGAGAATAGAGCCAGCAGTATTGTTTTTAAAGCCTATAGGAAACGGTACGCCAGACGCTAGCTGCCGGTGGGGGGAAGACTCTACTGTCCTCGCTCCAATAGAGCCCCAGCTTAGGCAGTCTTCTAAATAGTATAGCCCCGCCGGGTCTACCAGCTCCATCCCGAGGGGGATGCGTAGCTTTGTTAGGCTTAAGGCCAGTTTTCTAGCCATTTCTAGGCCTAAGGCTAGATGATTAGAGCCATCTAGGTGTGGATCTGCTATTAGGCCCTGCCAGCCTCCTGCCGTTCTGGATTTTTGAAAGTAGGCCCGCATGACGATAAAGGTCCTCTCCTTAAGGTCTTCTGCTAAGGCTTTCAAGCGCTCTGCATAGAGGATAGCCTCTTGTGTATCATGGATAGAGCAAGGGCCTAGCACCACTAAAAGCCGCTGGTCTTTCCCAGCTAAAATCGCTTGAATGACTTCCCGTGACTGTGCTACAAAGGCTGTATCTGCCCTATTTAGAGGAAGGGCCGCTCTTATTGCAGAAGGGCTCAGCAAGGGGCTTTCGTCTCCCAGCATCGCTTAGAATAAACGGTTTTGCAGTTTACTCTGTAAGGCTTCCTGAAAGCGGGGCATATCGTCTGCGGGTGGCTTGTATCCTTTTTGATGGGGGATGATGGCTAGGCGTCCTAGGCCATCGAGCTGCCACTTGCACGTAGCTCCGTCAGAAAAGCTGACCGTACCGCTGGCTAAGCAGCTGGGGCTCGTAATGGGGTCTAGCTCTACACTGACAGCACCCAGAACAGGCTCTTCTTTTTTTTCTTTTTGCTCAGTGGGCTCTGTTTTGTCTTCTGGATGAGGAAAGCTTAAGGCCAGGTCATCAATTAAAAACCGCAGGTCCATGTAGCGCAAGGCTAGGCCCCACTCTTGGCTGATTTTTTTCTGAATATCTGAAAGCGATACGCCCTGGTCTATCCAGGCTTTTAGGGTCGCTGTTTGATGGTCATTGAGTTGCATAAGCGGTGATAGTAAATTTGAAGTAAAAAAGGCCTATGCTTAAAAAATTCTCCCCAGCTCTAGAAGCTCTAAAACTACGAGGGTTAGCACTGCCTCTATAGTCTAAGAGTCAAAACTAAAAGGCAGCCTAACTCAAGCCTTTGCTACTTAGAATTGTAAAAGTAGCTTAGCTTATCTTGCAATATCTCAATGCGATCAAAAAGAAAACAGATAGCTCAGTTTTTATAAATATCCTTTCTGTGCTGGATCGCAACGACGACTACGTTGGATGCTTCCGGGTCAATGCGATAATCTCCCACTCTCAGAGGCCTATGGCCTTTTAAGCTGTAGCGCAGGGGTTTTCAAAAGCTTAGAGAGGCTGCCTTTTTAACCCAGTCCTTCTAAAATCTTTTAACATATAAAGAGACTCATCTCAAAAAAACATAAGAACGATAGCTTAATATCATTAATTTCAGAGTAGCATCATTAAATGCAAATATCCCTGAGGTTTATTGTGAAATTTGCTGTTGACCATACAATGCATGCAGCTTAATTTCACGAGAGCCTTAGCAGTTAGAATTTCTACTGAACTTTTCTCTAGGATAGAAGCACCTCTTTCATCGCTAGGTCTTTTAATAAAAAACTAAGATATAGATATATAAATATGGAAAACAACCTATCGTTAAATAGTAGCCAAGCTGGTTTAAATAATCCGGCCCCAAACACTACACCCCATCCACTGGTTCCACTTGCAGAAGCTTCTTCAGGAGTAGAACAGGTCAAGAGCAGCGATAATCCTATACCTATAGCAACTAATTTACTTGCACCAGCGGCAGAATCTCCTTCGAGGGTCAAACCAGTGAATAAAGACAGTCTTTGGACAAGTGTGGCTAGCGATTCGGAAGTAGAGATTCAATCTCGCATAGAGGCTGCTAAAAGTATAACTGAAGAGGCAAAGCGAAATACCTTTTTGAAATCCTTCGCTGAAGATCAGAGCCTTGATGGGGAGTATCGCTTAAAGGCCGCTAAATTTATGACTGCAGGAGATGAACAAGATGACGTTTTGGCAGGCTTAGCTCAAGATAAGGTCTTAGATGATAATTATCGCGTAAAGGCTGTTGAATCCATAATTGCACCAGGTAGAAAAAATGATGCTTTGGCAGTCTTGGCTCAAGATTTGGATTTTAGGAAGGATTATCGTATATGGGCCGCTCAAAGTATAACTGAAGGAGAATCGCGAGACGTCGTTTTGAAAGTCTTGGCTCAAGATTTGGATTTTAGGAAGGATTATCGTATATGGGCCGCTCAAAGTATGACTGAAGGAGAATCGCGAGACGTCGTTTTGAAAGTCTTAGCTCAAGACCAGGGCTTTGAGGCTAAGTATCCCCTAGATGCTGCTCAAAGTATAGCTGAACAAGGCAGAAAAGATGCCGTTTTGGTAGACTTAGCTCAAGGTCCGCTTTTGGAGTATTTTTGTCGCGTAAAGGTTGTTGAATCTATAAATTCAGGAGATAGAAAAGATGCCGTTTGGGAATCCTTATCTCACGATGAGCGTTTACTTGCTGCTCATCGTCTAGATGCTGCTAAACGTATAACTGCGGGAGAAAGGCGAGAAAATTGTTTGAAGGCCTTGGCTCAAGATAAGAAGTTATATACTTCTGACCGCATACGTGCTGCTGAAGCGATGACTTCAGGACTCAGGAGAGAGAACCTCTTGGTCATTTTAGCCAACGACAGTAGTCTAAGCTTGTATGACCGTATAGAAGCTGCCGAAGCCATGGCTAAAAGTGACAGAAAAACACAGCTCTTGGCTCAATTGAGAGCCCAAGGGAACCAATAGCTCATTCCCAACTAGTGGTATTCAGCGGGAAGCCATATTCACTTCTCGCTTCACTCTTCAATAATCCCAACGGCAACTAGCCTCACCCACGCTCATAACGCTAGCTAAAATCACAAACACCCTACAATCCACCCTCCTCGTGGCTGCAGCCACAGCAGTCAAAATATCTCTCTTTAAATTCTAAGGCAGAAATACACCTTTCATCGCTCAGTCTTTTAACAAAAAAAACCAACATATACACATTAGATATGGAACATAAGCTCTCTTTAAATAAAAACCAAGCCAGTTTAAACCCTACAGCGCCTTCATCTACAAATACAAGACCCACTTGGAGAAATAGTGTCCAGCATGATACGCTTCATGCGTCTGTCAGCCGGTGGGGAAGGAGTACGCAGAACGATACACCCCATTTACCCAAAACAAAACCCGCTTGGGGAAACAGAAGCCAGAACGATACTTTTGGTTCGTCTGCCAGCCGGTGGGGGAATAGACCACAGCCTCTCGCTCCAGCTTCTCCTGCATGTGACGTAGATAAGTGGAGAGCTAGGCTAGGGGACATAAAGACTAATCCTTTCCCCACAACTATTCAAGACCTAATCAGCCTAGAGCCTAAGGATCGTGTAAGAACGATCATGGCTATAAGGGCCATTGCAAGCCGAGATGATGATTTTTGTGAGCTAGCAAAAAATGCGCATTTAGATAGAGACTCTCGCCTAGCTTCCACCCTTAAGCTAAGCAACAAAGACAGGCAAGACGCCCTGTTTGCAACCTTCGCTCAGGATCAGTCCTTGCTAGCTTCTGAGCCCCTAGAGGCTAGCGAAACTATAGTCCCCGAGGTGAGTCTAGAAGGGTTTTGGGAAATTTTTGTTCAAAACCAGGGTTTGTCCGCTGCGGACCGCCTAGATATTGTATCCAATAGGATCCGCGGTGAAAGACGGGAGGAACTCCTAACAAACCTAGCTCAAGACCAAAATATACCAGCTGTTCAACGGATAGAAGCTGCATTCAAGCTAGTAACAGGAGAAAACAGAGAAAACGTCCTGGAGGGTTTAGCTCAAGATCAGGGCTTACCCGCTCACTATCGAGTAAAAGTTGCAAAAGCTATGGTTCAAGGTGAAAGACGTGAGGAGGTTTTCACAGCCTTAGCTCAAGATCAGGGCTTAACGGCTGCTGATCGTATAGAAGCTGCGGCACATATGGCTCGCAAAAAAAAACGTGAGGACAGCTTAGCTACTTTTGCTCTATCGAAGAATGTGGAAGCTGAGGATCGTGTGCAAGCTGCAAAAAAGATGAGGTTGGGGACAAGAAGGGAACATATCCTAGCCGCCCTTGCACAAAATCAAAAATTACCCGCTGAGGATCGTATACACGCTGCATGCGCTATGGCTCGGGAATTGAGCCTAGACAGTATCTTGGAACCCTTCCTGAAAGATGAGACTTTACCGGCTGTTGACCTTTTAGAAGTTATACCCCCTACAGTCCCAGAAGAGAGAAGAGAAAACGTCCTAGCCGCCCTAGCGCAAGATCAGACTTTGCCCGCTGCTGATCGCATACGGGTGGCGAGAGCAATGAAAAAATCGGAAAAGAAGCAGGAAGTTTGGATGGCTTTAGTTCAGGATCAGAGCTTACCGGCAGAGTATCGCCTAAGAGCTGTCGGAAATATGACTAAAGGGGAGAGAAAAGAAGCCTTGCTGGCAGTCTTCGCTCAGGACCAGGGTTTTCAGTCTAAATATCGCCTAAGGGCTGCATTAAACTTGGCCTCAGGAGAGACTAGAGACAGCATCCTGGAGTATTTAGCTAAAGATAAGACTGTAGACGTGTCTGATCGCCAAAACGCTGCGAAAAACATAACCCCAGGAGAAAGGAGAGACAGCATCCTCGAGGGTTTAGCCCAAGATAAGACTTTAACTGTGGATGAACGCTTAAGAGCTGCTCAAACGATGACAGCAGGAGCAAAAAAAGCACGCCTCTTAGCTCAATTGAGAAAACCCTCCACTAAACAACCCTTCCCCCGTCCTGACTCAAAACCCTCAAACGTATCTAGAAAATAATGTCCAAAACTCAGGTACATACCTGAAATTACCATCACCAACACCCTACAACCTACCCTCCTCGTGGCTGCAGCCATAGCAGTCAAAATTGATCTTTCTAAGCTATCTCAATAAATATAACCATGCATACCAATCCTAATAACCTATCGTTCAATAGTCATACTAGCCACCAAACCAACCTAAACCACCAAGCCCTCCATTCAGCCCCCGATCCACTGGTTCCAATTCCAGGATCTCCTGCAAGGGTAGAGCAGGTACGTGCAGGGAGCAATCCTTTTCCCCACGCTCCAAGCCTGGAAGGAGCCGCCTCTGCGAGATTCCAGCCCCTGGCATCCGAAGAAGAGGCATACAACCTCTTGATTACCTTGGCCCAAGATCAATCCTTGGATCCGACTAAGCGCCTAGAAGCTATTAAAGCTAAGGTTCCCGCAGACAAGGCAGACGCAGTGCTTGCATCCTTAGCCAAAGCCGAGAACCTAACGCCAAACTTTCGGATCGCCGCCGCCGCTCATATCACAGTGGATGAGCTACGCTATACGGCGCTCAGTGCCCTCGCTCAGCAAAAGAGTTTAGATTTTTATTTCCGCCAAAAGGCCGCCACAAGCATCGATCTAGACGAAAGGCGGGATAGCGTACTGCTAGCCTTAGCTAATGATAAGAGTTTGGCTGATTTTGTTCGCTTCAGTGCTGCCGAAGGAATGACTTCTGCCCAGATGCAAAAGCAGCGAGATGAGGTTCTGGAGGATTTAGCAAAAGATAAGAGTGTCAGTGAATATAGCCGTCTGAGTGCCGCTACAAAGATCCAGTCAGAAGAAAAACGAGATAGTGCACTGCTAGCCTTAGCTAAGGATGAGAGTTTGGAGGATGTGAATCGCCTCAGTGCTGCCAAACGGATGGCTTTTGCCCAGATGCAAAAGGAGCGAGATGAAATTCTGGAGGTTTTATCAAAAGATGAGAGGGTCAATGCGTATAGCCGTGTGAATGCGGCTATACAGATCCAGTCAGAGGCAAGACGAGATAGTGTACTGCTAGCCCTAGCTATGAATAAGAGTTTGGATGGGTTTTTTCGCTTCAGCGCTGCCAAACAAGTAGTTTCCACAGAAAAGCGAGAGCAGCTCCTTGCCTTGTTAGAAAAGGAAGGCTATCCTCCTACCATCTCAGCTGCTAAGCCAGCCCCTCTAGATCCCCTAGTTGAGAATCGAGAGACCCGATTAGCCTCCCTAGTGCAAGACTCTGATATCCCAATACAAAAACGCCTACAAATCGCCTTAGTCGTCATGCCTCCTTCGGGGATCCGTGAGCAGTTTTTGGAGGATCTAGCTAGATCTAATAATTATGATGTTGAAACTCGCCTAGCAGCCGCGAAATCGATAACTTATATAGTGAAACGCAATAGGGTCTTGGAAGCTTTAGCCAAAGACCGGGGTATTACAGATTTTGGATATCGTCTAGCAGCTGCGCAAGCGATAACTGCTGTAACGAAACACGATGAGGTTTTGGAAGCTTTGGCCAAAGATCAGTTGATTACAGATGCAAATCGACTAGAAGCCGCGCAAGCGATCACTCAAATAAATCAACGCGATACGGTTCATGCAGGTTTAGTCCTAGATTATCTTTTTACAGCTGATGGTCGTCTAAAAGCTGCGCAAGCGATTACTGATGAAGATGAGTCCGATGAGCTTTTAATAATTTTAGCGAAAGCTCCTGAGCTGCAAAACTATCGCCTAGCAGCCGCGAAAGCAATAAAGAATGATAATAAGCACGATGCAGTTTTAGAATATTTGGTTCAGGTTAACGAGCAAATCTATTATAGTCGTTTAGAAGCCGCGAAAGCAATAACTAATCAAGATAAACGCGATACAGCCTTGGTAGTCTTGGCTAAATGCAAGAGCTTTTCAGCTCGCCTAGCAGCTATGTATGAAATAAAGGATCAAACTAAGCTCAATGACGTTTTAATAGTTATAGCTAACGACACAAGTTTTAACCCTGATGAACGCCTAGCAGCCGCGAAAGCAATAACTAATGTATTTGCTCAAAATAGAGTTTTAGAATTTTTAGCTAAGACTCCTGAATTGAAGAGTTATCGCCTAGAAGCTGCGAAAGCGATAAAGGATAAAGCTATGAGTATTCTAGCTTATGCAGCTTTGGCTCAAGATCCAGCTCTTACAGCTGATGATCGCCTAGCAGCAACGAAAGCGATAGCTGATGCAGCTCAGTACGATCCGAGTGTGCATCCTACGTTGAATGAGGTTTTAATAACCATAGCTAAAGACAAAAGCTTTGAGAATATTAATCGCCTAGCAGCAGCAAAAGCGATAACTAATGAAACTGACTGTAATCAAGTTTTAATAGCCATAGCTGGAGACACAAGTTTTCAGCCTTATGAACGCCTAGAAGCTGCGCAAGCGATTAAGCATGATGATAAGCACGATGGGATCTTGGAAGCTTTGGCTCAAGACCAAGATTTTACACCTTATGAACGCCTAGAAGCTGCGCAAGCGATCAAGAATGATGATAGGCACGATGAGATCTTGGAAAAATTGGCTCAAGACCAAGATTTTATAGCTAAAACACCTGAAGCTTGTCTAGCAGCTGCGCAAGCGATCAAGGTTGAAACTAAGCGCGATGCGGTTTTATTAAAAATAGTTAAAAGCTCAAACTTTGGGCCTATTATTCGCATAAGAGCTGCACAAGTCATGACTCCCAGAGAAAGGGGCGACACATTTTTATTTGCTTTAGCTGGACAGAAAGATTTTCCAGATGATTACCGCCTAATGGCTGCTCAGTCCATGGATGATCGCAATCAGCAGGATGTGTGTTTAATGACTGTAGCTGAAGATGGTAGCTTGGGTGATATTTATCGTATAGCAGCTGCAAAAGCAATAAACGATCCAGATAAGCAGGATAAAGCTTTAAAAATTTTAGCTGGGGTAAGTAAAGAAAATCCAGAAGATAAACCTAAACTTAAGAATGCTTCTTCTATTATAGATGTTGCCAAGTCTATAAACAATAAAACTGATTGCAATAACGCTTTAGCGGAGTTAGCTCAGGATAACGACTTTGCGAGCGATAATCGTTTAGAGGCTGCTTTAGCGATGAAATCTATCCCAAAGCAATCTGATAATAGCCCACTTCCTGTAAAAGCCATAAACAATCTACTAAACGCCGCTTCAAGTGTAGTAGTGACCCATAAATATTATAATCGTGAAGATGTTTTATGTAGTCTAGCTTACAATAAGAATTTACCTGCTAATATTCGCATAGCTGCCGCTATATCAATAGTTCCAGGAAATGCACGTGAGAAGGCACTAGAGCAGTTAAGTTGGTATAGTCGTCTTGAGTTACCAGAAAAAATGCAAGCCGCCGAAGCGATGGCGCCTGGGAAAAGGCGTGAGAAGATCTTGAATAAGCTAAAGAAATCCTAAACGGATTCTCGGGATCTTCTAGCCTAAACGCACCTAGAGCGCAGGACGCACGAGCAGATAAGTTAAGATACCTTATCCCCCAAGGTGCAAAACGCCCTTCATTCCAGAAACCCACCCGCCAACCCGCACCCACAGCGGCTGAAACATTTTTTTGCATTTTTTTGAAAAAAGATATTGACCTTCATGAAAAAATATGCCTTTCTCCTCATCACTTTCAGGTTGAAAGTCGTTCTTTAAAGCAAAACTACAAAGCAAAGCGTCTTTTAAATAGTTTTAAAAAAATCTTTAAAAAAAGATTGACTTAAAAATTAAAATAGAAAACACTGAGCTTCGAAATCAAGAAATCAAAATCGTTAAAAAATAAAGCAAAAAAAAGCTTGACTTTTTAAAGTAAAAATGTCTTGATGGCAGTCCTTTAAAAGTAAAAACTGTTCTTTGAAAATTTATTTTGTGCGATTGTTCGGTCCTTATAGAACAATCTTAAAAGTTTAAAATACAAATAGTTAGAAATAACTATATGTCCTGAATCTGATTAGGTTCGGAACTTCGTTTGATTTTATCAAACATCATACGGAGAGTTTGATCCTAGCTCAGAGTGAACGCTGGCGGCGTGGTTAAGACATGCAAGTCGGGCGCTCCATTCTTCGGAATGGGGAGCGGCGAACGGGTGCGTAACACGTGAGTGACCTGCCTTTAAGTGGGGGATAACCCATCGAAAGATGGATTAATACCGCATGTGGTCTGTGGCCTAAATGCCATAGTACTAAAGCTTGTGAAGGCGCTTAGAGAGGGGCTCGCGGCCTATCAGCTAGTTGGTGAGGTAACGGCTCACCAAGGCTAAGACGGGTAGCCGGTCTGAGAGGATGATCGGCCACACTGGAACTGAGATACGGTCCAGACACCTACGGGTGGCAGCAGTTTCGAATTATTCACAATGGGCGCAAGCCTGATGGTGCGACGCCGCGTGGGGGAAGAAGGTCTTCGGATTGTAAACCCCTGTCGTTAAGGAGCAAAAACTGGGTTCATAGCCCAGCTTGAGTTAACTTAAAGAGGAAGTAGTGGCAAACTCTGTGCCAGCAGCCGCGGTAATACAGAGACTACAAGCGTTACTCGGATTCACTGGGCGTAAAGGGTGCGTAGGCGGTTGTGTGTGTTAAATGTGAAATCCTGGGGCTCAACTCCAGAACTGCATTTAAAACTACACATCTCGAGTTTTAGAGAGGTAAGCGGAATTCTTAGTGGAGCAGTGAAATGCATAGATATTAAGAGGAACACCAATTGCGAAGGCAGCTTACTGGATAAAAACTGACGCTGAGGCACGAAAGCGTGGGGAGCAAAAGGGATTAGATACCCCTGTAGTCCACGCCCTAAACGTTGTACACTAAGTTTTGGGAGATTCGACCCTCTCAGAGCTCAAGCTAACGTGATAAGTGTACCGCCTGAGGACTACGGCCGCAAGGCTAAAACTCAAAGGAATTGACGGGGGCCCGCACAAGCGGTGGAGTATGTGGCTTAATTCGATGCTACGCGAAAAACCTTACCTAGGCTTGACATAGACTAGACCGGGTATGAAAGTACCCTTCCCTTCGGGGCTAGTTTACAGGTGCTGCATGGCTGTCGTCAGCT
>JACCDN010437285.1_pt1 | contig 29363 bp, 21 predicted proteins | sample 7441691 | NCBI WGS metagenome assembly JACCDN01 (sample SAMN15323439, study PRJNA562643) | freshwater metagenome | isolation source: river surface water | place: USA:Blue River Watershed | collected 2017-08-16 | reverse complement strand
GGTGTGGCCGTCTTTGATTTCCCGTGCCAAGCCCGGGTTGGCTACTTCCCATTGCTGAAACTGGTTCACCCACTGGGCATAGGCTTGTTTTTTCTGCTCTTTTTGGGAGGCAAAGTAGGCCTTCGTTTGGTCAGATACAAAGAAGCCCTCTTCGGGCAATCCCAGTTGTTTTCTTGCCTCGGGCACATATTTTACTCCTGCCTCTCCATGGGCCTTGTAAGAGCCTGCTATTTCTTGGATACCCTTTCCAATGATAGTTTTAAGGATGATGAGCTTGGGCTTTCCGTTCTTGTTGGCCTTAGCCCCCTCTAGGGTACTGTGGATGAGGGCCATATCATGCCCATCAATGCTCATGACATCAAAGCCATAGGCATCATAGCGCTTGGCCGTGTCTTCACTTTGGCTTTTGCTGGCCATGGCGTCTAGAGTCACTGCATTTGCATCGTAGAGGAGGATCAAATTATCTAAGCCTAGGTGCCCTGCTAGAGCAGATGCTTCCGCCGCTACCCCCTCTTGCATGCAGCCATCGCCGCAGAGGGCGATGACGTGGTGGTTGATCACCTCAAATGCCTCTGTATTATACCGAGCAGCAGCCATTTTAGCTGCTATAGCTAGGCCTACAGCATTGCCTATGCCTTGTCCTAGGGGGCCAGTGGTGCATTCTACGCCCGGTGTGTGGCCAAACTCTGGGTGTCCGGGGGTTTTGCTATAGAGCTGTCTAAAGTTTTTCAGCTCGTCTAATGCAAGGTCATAGCCGCTTAGGTGTAGCCATGCATACAAAAACATGCTCCCATGCCCTGCTGAGAGGACGAATCTATCCCGATTCAGCCATTTAGGGTCTTCTGGGTTAAAGGAAAGGGTCTTGCTAAAGAGGACAGCCCCCAGATCTGCGCAGCCTAGGGGTAGGCCCAAATGGCCGGATTTGCATTTTGCCACAGCATCCATCGCTAGGCCGCGTGCTTCATTAGCAGCTTGTTGTAATACAGGAATATTCATAAAAAATAAGTCTAAATAGCATAACAGTCTTTGCTAGAAAGCTAAAGCTTTTATTTCATATTTTTATTAGACTGCTTCGGAAAGTAGTCTATTGAAACCTCAATCGGCTCTAAAGCACTCAAAATCGCTCTGCTTTTCTTTTCTAGCGTTTTATTGAAGAGGGCTATTAGCCCTGCCGTCTACGGGTATATTTTTTAGCTTGCTAAAAGTTTTTTTTTGCTAAACTTATAGACCCATAGTCACAAAACTAGCCTCCTTGCCCTAGAAAGCTATACTTTAGTTTTTGCATGTAGGGGCTGTAGCTTCTAAGCCTTAGTTTTTGCCTCAGCGCTTCTAGGTCGGGGAGAGTCTCCACCCTAAGCCCTAAAAATGGCTCTACGAAATTCAGCTCTTTTTTCGAGGTGCCTCCTCTCTATTTTTTATTTCACTTGTTAGAGTGTTGCAATACGCTCTATTTTTCATTGTTTATATGACAGATACGCTCCAACCGTCCGCTCCCTCTCCATCTTTGCCATCAGATGCCGCTTCTAGCCATTTAGGAGCATCTCAAGGTGCTTCGTCTCGAACTTTCAAGGTAGAAGGTATCCTGGAAGCTGGCAAAAAATCCTTCCATGTGCTAGATCCTAAGCGCCGGGGTAAGACTTCTCCCCAGGACCCTATTCTTCCGCAAGACTTAGCTAGCCGTTTCAAACTAAAAGCGGGGAGCTATATCGTGGGTGAAGCTTACCTAGAGGGCCGCTACAGTCCGCCTAAAGTTAAGTTCATCCATAGCATCGATGGCCTAAAGCCTGAAGAGCATCGTGGCAAATTTAGCTTTAACCAGCTGACTACCATCACCCCTCAAGAGCAGCTCCGCCTAGAACTGCGTGCCGAAACAATGACTACCCGTGTCGTGGATTTATTCTGCCCTATCGGCAAGGGCCAAAGAGCCCTCATCGTAGCTCCTCCTAGGGCTGGTAAGACGACGCTCTTGCACGATATCGCCCAAGGGATACAGGAAAACCATCCGGGCTGTCATTTGCTCGTCGTCTTGGTAGACGAAAGGCCCGAAGAGGTGACGGATTTTCACCGCTCAGTAAAGGCCGAGCTCTACGCCTCATCCAATGACGAAACGCCTCAAAACCACATGCGTATAGCAGAGCTCGCTATAGAAAGAGCCAAGCGCCTAGTGGAAGCCGGAAAGGACGTAGTTCTTGTTTTGGACTCTATTACCCGCCTTGCCAGAGCTTATAATCTCAGTAATAATTCTGGAAAGACGATGACAGGCGGCCTAGACGTCCGTGCCCTAGAAAGGCCTCGGCAGCTTTTTGCTGCTGCTCGCAATACAGAGGAGGCCGGTAGCCTTACTATTATCGCCTCTGCCTTGATAGAAACTGGAAGTAAGATGGATGATCTTATCTTTCAAGAATTTAAAGGTACAGGAAATATGGAGATGGTCTTAGACCGAAAGCTTGCCGAACTTCGCCTCTTTCCTGCTATCAACTTTTCGGCCTCGGGCACACGAAAAGAAGAGCTCTTGTTGGATCCAGATGTCCTCAAAAAGGTGCAGTTTTACCGCCGAGCTATCGCTGGGATGAAGCCCGATGACGCTACAGAAACAACCCTGCAGCGCCTTGCTTCTACCGCTAGTAATGCGGAGTTTCTCAGCCGTATCCAGGTGAAGTAGTTCAACGTGTCGGGCGTAGTTCGCAAGAGCGTAGGGGGAAAAATCACGCCTTGCAAATAATACTGCTTGACCTTTCTTCAATCCCTCGTATTTGAAGTAGTATCTTTATTTTATGCAGAACTTTGCAGACCAATGCCTAGACCTCGCTAAGTCTATACTTGAGCATAACCTCCACTCCATCCAAGAAGACGGTACCCTCCTCCCCGTAGACGGTGAGGTCCCCCTCTTTGAAGAACCTGGCCATGTAGCCTTTGCTATAGGTGAATACTTTAGAGCTACCGATGCCGTTACTTTAGGCCAGTTTGATCTGATCGATCTTGCCGCTCGCTGCATCACTGCCCAAACCTTTACGATGGAAGGTCCAGAAAATGGCCTTGCCTATGCTGCCCTTGCCTTACTGGCTTTTGGCCCGTCAAGGGAGAAGAATATCGTCTGGGAGCGATTAATGGATCCTTCACGCGAGCTTTTCCTTCAGCGCCTGGCGGAGCGTCCAGGCCAAGAAGAGCTGCAAAATATATTTAATATCCCTAAAGCCGTCGCTCGCTACAGCTTTGGCCTTTCCAAGAAGGACGATACCCTAAAATTGATCGACCAGCTCCTTGAAAAGTTAAAGATAACCAGCCCTTCTGGCTTTTATGATAGTGCGCAAGGAGAGTTTACAGGCGCATATGATATTCAAGGCGTTCTAGCCTTTGTGCTACTCCGACAGTCTTTGCAGCTACATGCAGATAGCACGCTAAAAGAGCGCAAGCTACCCGCTATTCGTACCTATGCTGAAAAGTATCTAAAACTGATAGGAGACCTCGTTAGAGCAGACGGCCTTGGCTGGGCTTATGGCTCTGGTATCGGCGCTTATGGTCAAATGTATTGCATTAGCCTGATTTTGCAAGGTATGCGGGATGGCTGGTTTAATACCGAGCAGCTGCCTGTGTATCAAGACCTGCTTCGCCGCCTTTTCCTCTTTTTCTTTTCCACCTATGTGGATCAAGAGCACGGCTTTTTGGTCATCCGTGATGCCGAGCGTACAGAGTCAGACCATCACAGTGCCCGTATGGCAAACTTTGATGCCGCCCGCTATCTCTGCCAATGGGCCCGTCTTGCAAAGGCTATGAACCGCTCTATGGGCCCTTTAAAGCCCTTTTTGGGCAAAACTTTTGCCCGTTATATTTCTTTTCAAAAAACGCATAAGCGAGAGCAAGGTCTCTTTATCTATCAGGATGCTAGTAGCGGCCTACACCTGCAAATTCCTCTCATTGCAAATCATTCTCCCTATATTACAGATTACCTTCCATTCCCCCACGCCTCAGGAATATTCGACTGGCCTACCAGCCAGTATATCCCAGCTTATTTGCCGGAGCTCACATTTGGGGACAAGGTCTGTTTGCCTGCTTTTTACGGGAAAGATTGTACCTCTGGTATAGGGCTCAAAAACGCCTTTTTCTTTAAGTACGAGCAGCCAGAACTGATTACTAAAGACCAAGTTTTTGCTACAGGCTTGGGCTCTTGCCGTGTGAACTGGACATTTTTAGGTGGAAAAATCACAAGTGAGTTTGTCTTTACCGTAAAAAGTCCCATCCAGCTAGATAGCTTCCGCTACGTCATCCCCTTAGGGGCCCTACACTCTAGCTATCGTAGCTCAAATACCTTTTGTCTCGGTGAAGAAAGCCTACGCCCGCAGATTATCAGGGACGACTTTCAGGCCACTTGGGCAGAGGCTGTCTGTACGAGTGATGATCCTGCCTATCGCTCCTACTACGGTAAAATCCATTACCTCCAGGTCCTAGAACGCCGCCATCCCCTCATTATGCGACCTGGCCAGCAGTACCGCCTTAGTATTAGCTTCGAGCCAGACATTACTCTAGTTTAAGATCATCTATACGCAAGCTTGCTGTTGAACACCTATCAAGGAAGCTAAGAAGGGGATTGCATTCATTTCTAAACCTATTTTTTCAATGACCTTTTTGAGACAGAGCCTGCTTATCGTTTTGTTTATAGGCTGTGCTGTCTTAGAGGCAAAATCTTATCCCGAAGGATGGGATTGGCCGCTAAAACTCGGGCATGTTGAAATTGTTAGCCGGGGCGTGAACGATTTCAAAAAAATTCAGCATTTTTTTTATAGTGAGGACCCCAGGCCCCAATGGCTTGTCTTACGGACAGATCCAGACGTGCATGCCGGGGTCTACTTTGAAAGCAGCTTCAACCACAGCCCTGAGAATTTTCCTCCCGGCTCTTGCCTAAAACTGAGGTATATTACTAAAAACACTCCTACTGCAGTGAAGGTCTATACCTTAGCTATTCCTGCAGTCCCGCAATGGCGGGTGCTGATAGGCCTGACAGACAAGGCCTGTGGGGTGCAGCAGCCTTATGATATTTTCGCTTGGTGCATGGGTGTGTATGATGCGCATGGCTCTCTCCTCGCTGAAAAAAAGAGCTTTTTGTGGGAAAAGCCAAGTTCTTATTAACTGTTTAACACTTCAATAGATATGGATTTCAAGCCAAAACATAGCTTAAAAAGTACAAACTGTTCCGTGCCACCTACCACACACAAGGCCCTCTTAAAATGGGTCGCTAAGGCGGTGGACATGTGCAAGCCAGATCACTTGCACTGGTGTGATGGTTCACAGGCAGAGGCCGATGCCCTCTTCGAACACATGTTAGCTAAGAACATGTGCGTGCGCTTGAATCTATCAAAGCGCCCCAATAGCTATTTATTTCGCTCAGACGTGAGGGATGTCGCCCGTGTAGAAAGCCAAACCTTTATCTGTAGCCAGAGCCAAGACGCTGCCGGCCCTACAAATAATTGGGTGGAGCCTCGGGGTATGCGAAACAAGCTGAAGAAGCTCTTCGATGGCTGTATGCAAGGCAGAACGCTCTATGTCGTGCCTTTTTGTATGGGGCCCTTGGGGTCCAATTTATCGCTGATTGGCGTCCAAATTACGGACTCTCCCTACGTTGTGGTCAGCACGCGTATTATGGCCCGTATGGGGCAACGAGTGCTAGAGGCTTTGGGAGCAGACGGTCTTTTTATCCCCTGCATGCACTCAGTGGGCAAGCCCTTAAAGGCAGGCGAGGCGGATGTCCCCTGGCCGTGCAATCCCGAAAAGGTCCACATCGTGCACTTCCCAGAAGAGCGTTCTATCGTGTCTTTTGGTAGCGGCTACGGCGGAAATGCTTTATTGGGTAAAAAGTGCCTGGCCCTGCGTATCGCTTCTGTGATGGCAAGGGATGAGGACTGGCTCGCTGAACACATGCTGATTTTAGGGGTAGAATCTCCTGAAGGGGAAAAGACTTACGTCACCGCTGCCTTTCCGAGCGCCTGTGGGAAGACCAATTTTGCGATGATGATCCCCCCTCCAGAGCTGTCTGGGTGGAAGATCACGACTGTGGGGGACGATATTGCGTGGATCAAGCCTCGTAATGGCAAACTCTACGCTATCAATCCCGAGGCTGGCTTTTTCGGCGTCGCTCCTGGTACTTCGTATGAGACGAACCCTAACGCCCTAGAGTCTTGCCGTAAGGATACGATATTTACAAACGTGGCCCTGACTGACGACGGAGACGTCTGGTGGGAAGGGATGACTGCCACGCCTCCGGAGCATCTGATAGACTGGCAAGGGAAGGATTGGACGCCTGCTTGCGGCCGCCTCTCTTCACACCCGAATTCGCGCTTCACAGCCCCTTTGCACAACTGTCCCAGTATAGACCCAGAGTGGAATAGCCCCGAGGGCGTCGAAGTCAAGGCCATCATCTTTGGGGGCCGCCGCATGGCAGATATACCGTTGGTCTTCCAGGCCCGGAGCTGGACGCAGGGCGTCTACGCCGGCGCCACCATGTGTTCAGAGCAAACGGCAGCAGCCGAGGGCACCGTTGGCAGCCTCCGGCACGACCCCATGGCCATGCTGCCCTTCTGCGGGTATAATATGGGGGATTACTTCCGCCATTATTTAAAAATGGGTAAGTACCTAGACGCCGCACCGCTCATCTTCCACGTCAATTGGTTTAGGCGAGACAAGGCCGGCAAATTCATGTGGCCCGGCTTCAAAGACAATATGCGCGTTCTGAAGTGGATAGTGGATAGAGTCAACGGCCGGGCCAAGGCCAAAGAGTCTCCCTTGGGGTGGATTCCTTTCTTTGAGGACATCGACTGGAAGGGCCTCGCCTTCAAAGAAGAAGACTGGAAGGCTCTCATGTCCATCGACAGAGAGCATTTCAAACAACAAATCCTCCAGTACCAGCCCTTGCTCCTAAAACTCTCCGAACGCCTCCCCACCGAGCTCATCTTCGAGCGAGAGCTCCTCATCGCTCGGCTGTGATAGGGTTGTTTCCCTTCTTTTATTCTAAAGAAAACACCTGTATGCGCCACTGTTAGGTGTTTTTTTGCTGTATTACTTGGGCCTAAGGCATACAAGCTTTTAGGCCCTTTAAGGATTATGAGGTTAAATTCCTTTTAGCTTCGGTTTATCGGCTAGTTTGGACGCAGCTAGTATACGATCTCTAGGTGTTAGTGTGGGATCTTGAGTGAATGCAGTTAGAAGACCCTCTCGAATTTGACCAGGAGAAAGAAAGCCTGCAATGTTTATACGAATTTCTGTGTTCAAGGTCTTGTCTTTGGTTAGAGCAAAGAAAGCGTCTTCCCGGAATTGACCTGGAGCAAGCGCTTCTATAGCGTTTATACGATAATCTTCATTCAAGGATTTGTCTTGAGCTAAAGCAAAGAAAGCGTCTTCCCGAGTTTGTCCCCGAGCAAGGTTGCCCACTGCTTTTACACGATACCAACCACCCAAGGATTTGTCTTGAGCTAGAGCAAGTAAAAGTTCTTCCCGGACTGGTCCTAAAGGAAGCTCTTTAGCTGTGCTTATACGGTCTTCTGCCTTTAAGGATTTGTCTTGAGCTAGAGCAAGTAAAAGTTCTTCCCGGACTGGTCCTAGAGGAAGCTTTCTAGCTGCGTCTACACGATACCAACTACTCAAAGTTTTATCTTGAGCCAGAGCGAAGAAAGCGTCTTCCCGAATTTGTCCTGGATCAAGCTTTTCCGCTGCGCTTATACGGTCCTCTACCTTCAAGGTTTTGTCTTGAGCTAGAGAAAGGAAAACTTCTTTCCAGCTTCTTCCTGGAGAAAGCTTTTCCGCTGCGCTTACACGATCCTCTACCTTCAAGGATTTGTCTTGAGCTATAGCAAGGAAAGCGTCTTCCCGGCTTCTTCCTAGAGGAAGCTTTTCCGCTGCGCTTACACGGTCCTCTACCTTCAAGGATTTGTCTTGAGCTATAGCAAGGAAAGCGTCTTCCCGAATTTGTCCTGGATCAAGCTTTTCCGCTGCGATTAGACGATACCCTGCCTGCAAGGTTTTGTCTTGAGCTAGAGCGAGGAAGGCATCTTGCCGACTTCTTCCTTGAGAAAGTTTTTCTGCTGCGCTTATACGCATCGAAGCCATCAAAGTTTTATCTTGAGCTAAAGCAAGTAAAGCGTCTTCTCGAGTTTTTCCTGGAGCAAGCTCTTCCGCTGCGCTTATACGATCCTTTGCATTCAAGGCCTTGTCTTGAGCTAAAGCGAGTAAAGCATCTTCCTGGGTTTTTCCTGGAGCAAGCTCTTTCGCTGCTCTTATACGATCATCTGCCTTCAAAGTTTTATCTTGAGCTAAAGCGAGTAAAGCGTCTTCTCGAGCTTTTCCTGGAGCAAGCTCTTTCGCTGCTCTTATACGATCATCTGCCGTCAAAGTTTTATCTTGAGCTAGAGCCAGAAGAATGTCTTCCCGGCTTCTTCCTAGAGGAAGCTTTTCCGCTGCGATTAGACGATACCCTGCCTGCAAGGTTTTGTCTTGAGCTAGAGCCAGAAGAACGTCTTCCCGAGTTTGTCCTGGAGCAAGTTTTTCTGCCGCGCTTATACGCTCATATGGATACAAAGTATTGTCTTGAGTTAGAGCAAGGAAAGCGTTGTTTCGAGTTTGTCCTTCAGGAAGCTTTTCCGCTGCTCTTGTACGCTCACATGCACGCAAGGTTTTGTCTTGAGCTAGAGCCAAAAAAGCATTTTCCTGTATTTTTCCTTTGGGGAGACTTTCCGCTGCCTTTAGGCGATCATATGTAGCCAAGGTTTTGTCCTGAGATACGGTCAATAGACGCTGAAGCTCTGGATCTTTAGCTACGCGTAAAGCGTCTTCTTTGATTTTCCCTGGAGTAAGCTTTTCTGCTGCGCTTATACGATCATCTGCCGTCAAGGTCTTATCTTGAGCTAGAACGAGCAAAGCGTCTTCTTTGATTTTTCCTGGAGCAAGCTCTTCCGCTGCTCTTATACGATCCCCAGCACCCAAGGATTTGTCTTGAGCTAAAGCGAGTACAGCGTCTTCTCTAGTTTTTCCTGGAGTAAGCTTTGCTGCTGCTCTTATACGATACCAACCACCCAAGGATTTGTCTTGAGTAAATGCGATCAAAGCGTCTTCTCTAGTTTTTCCTGGAGAAAAATTTTCCGCTGCTCTTATACGATCCCCAGCACCCAAGGTTTTGTCTTGAGCTAAAGCGAGTAAAGCGTCTTCGCGGATTTTTCCTGGAGTAAGTTTTGCTGCTGCTCTTATACGATCCCAAGCAACCAAGGTTTTGTCTTGAGCTAGTTCTCGTAACGCATTTTCACGGTCATGTGCTGAAGAGAGCTTTTCCGCTGCGCTTACACGGTCCTCTACCTTCAAGGTTTTGTCTTGAGCAGATGCCAATAGGGCCACTTCTCGACTTTTTTCTGTGTCAACTACTACTTCAATTATTTTTGGAGCATTTACCCGATAAGATTCTGTAGATACCTTAGCCTCTAAGCGACAGAGCTCACTCAAGCTGTCATCCTCTGCTAATTGGGTGAAAACGGCATGCTTTTTCCCACTATTCATCAGCTTATCTGCTGCTCGTATCCGAAGCTCGTCTTCCAAGCTCTGATCTTGTGCCAATTCAGCCAAAGCGGCATCCCGTGTTTCATTATCTTTGATTTTGATCGCAGCCGCTAGGCGAGATTTTTCATCTAGCTGCCTATTCCGGACCAATCCACAAAAATAATCATCTGGCTGAGTGCTGACGAATATCGCTTGCAGGCGTTTCTTAGGGTTAAGCGATAGCAAATCCTGCACACCATCTGGAAAAGGGTTCTGAGCAGCACTCACCTGTTGCACCCTCGAAGAAACATTTGCACCTGGAGCAATTGAATTAGATGCTGCATCGAAGGACTGACTATTGAGGGTAGTTTGCTTGCTATTGAAGCATAGCTTGCTTGGATTATTTTCCATATTGTATATATCTGAATTATTATTTCTTTTGTGTTAAAAATCCTTAGCGATGAAAAGTCTGCTTTCAATTCTAAAAAAACAATTTTCACCCCTAAAGCCTAAGCAAAACTACAATGCATTTATTACGCCGTCAATGGTAAATTTAATCATAATATGAATGATAATAGAATCCTGTTATTAATCACGGCTAAAGCCTGCGACTATAAAGGTATTGGCTTGCACCTAATTTCTATCGGACAGGGAGTGTAGCCTGCAGTTTCTGAGCCCTAGGTTTTGCCTGCTAAAAGATCCTATAAAAATCTTAACACCTATCTCCAAAATACAATTAAAAAAGCATGATCTTTTTTTGCAGTCAGCCATACAGTGGTCTCCAACACTACTCTAACAGCCAACCCCCAAAAAAAACACCCTCCACCCCATTTTTAGGCTTGACTTTTTGTCTCTAATTCCTTACCCCTTATCTTATATTAATAAATAAAATTCTTAGCTGCTAAGATTTCTCTGTTTTAAAGGCATTGTGTTTCAAGTGTCCAGCTTTTTTAGCGAATCCTTAAAGCAAAATTCTTTTAGAACATAGTTGCTTGACTAAGCTTTTATTTTAACCTTTTCTAGCCTAAGTTTGAGCTTCCTATTTCTTTTCATACCTGTATAGCCTATGCGTCCTACTTATAATCCTTCCAAAATCTGTCGCCGCCGTAAATGTGGGTTTCTTGCCCGTACAGCTACTAGGGGCGGCCGTGCCATCATCGCTGCTCGTCGCCGTAAGGGTAGAAAAAGACTGAGCGACTAGTGGAAAATAGAGGGACCCCCCTCCCCCCCCAGCTTCTTTTATGTATATATTCTATGAAAAAAGCTCAAATGGTTCTTTATATCCTGGGTATTAGAGTTTATTTGAGATTAAGTTCTCAAAATTGAGGCTCCTTTTCCAAGAAGTTAAGCTTTTTGAAGAGTAGAATTTCTTTAAAAACCCTCCCCCCTCAGCCTTCAATTCTCAACTTTTGGTGCTTAGAAAAAAATAAGAGAAGATTCTCTCTTATCAAGTAGGGCAACTATGCTCATGCAAATCCAGTTTTAAGTTCACATGGAAGGCTCGATACCCGTTTCTCAAGATCCCAAGGCTCTCGTAGCCAGGAAGACCTTCCGTAGGGCCCAGCACCTTCGCAAAAGCCAGGACTTCCTTGCGGCTCAGAAAGAGGGTTTCCGGCTCGTGACTCCCGTTTTTATTTTTCATTACCTGCCTAACAGAGGATCCTCGGCTGCCCGTATAGGGATTGTGGCCTCTCGCAAGGTAGGGCCGTCGGTAAAGCGCAATTTAGGCAAGCGCTGGGCGAGGGAGTCCTTTCGCAAGTCTCCTCTGGGGCCTACAATGCCTGGAGACATCGTGCTAACTTTACGCTATAGCTTTAGCCAGCATAATTACCAGGAATTTGAGGGTTTTTTTAATCGCGCCTGCTCTAAAGCCCTAAAATACTGTGCTGCAAGGCCAAAATCTTCAGAGCCTAGCCAAAACCCCGCTCTTTAAAAGCAAATGAGGGCTTTTGGATCATCCACGCTTTAAAGCTTGCCAAGCCGCCCAAATCCTCTCATACAGTATAGCTTATTTTCTAAGAGACCCCTAAGGTTGAGTTCAGGCCCAGGGCCCCTCTCGGAAAGACAATCCCAGCCTATTCCTTCTCATAAACGCCAAGTTTAAACTCACCTTGAAAGCCACTCACCCTTCCTCTGTGTCTCTTCCTAGCTCTGATAGCCCGGTTTCCGTCTCTCGTAGCTTCTGGCAAGTGCTTTTAGCCATGCTGGGAACCATGCTAGACTACTACGACCATACCCTCTATGGCCTGACCGCAGCCGTCATCGCCAATACCTTTTTCCCACACGAAGACCTGTCTGTTCGGATGATCCAGACCTTCGGCGTCTACGCCATGGCCAGCTTTGCCAAGCCCTTTGGTGGCATGTTCTTTGGATCATTAGGAGATCGCTTTGGCCGCAGCCTAGCCCTAAAATGGAGCATGCTGGGTATCTGTATCCCAACGCTTATTATCGCCTTTTTACCGGGCTACGAATCTTGGGGCATAGCAGCGCCTTTAGCGCTGATCTTATGCCGCATCTCTCAAGGTATCTTTATCGCAGGCGAGTACGATGGCGCCCGCATCTACCTCTATGAGCACTTTGGGAACCGTTGGCCCTGTTTTTTAAATAGCCTCGTATCCATGAGTATGATAGTGGGGGTCTACCTGGCTTCCTTAGCCTGCACGCTCGCTCTATCTGTTACGGATAGCACGTGGATGTGGCGTGTGCCCTTCGCTGTGGGTGGCCTTGTGGGCCTTCTCTTGGCTCCCTTTAGGCATCACCTGCCAGAAACTAAGGCATACAAGACCCATGCCGCCAAAAAGTCCGCCTACGTCTCTACTTTCGCTGTTATCAAGAACAACTGGCCTGTTATCTTGGCTATTATCTTTATTACAGGCGGTACAGGCGCTACCCAGCACTTTACGATTATTTTCTTAGGCAATTATATTAGTAAAATCCTGGACATTATGAAGCAGCCTATAGCCATGCAATATACGAGCTCTGCTCTGCTGATGTACATGTTTGCTGCTCCAGTTGCGGGTTGGGTGGCAGATCATTATGGGGTAGTGCGTACCGTTACACTCTCTTCTCTTGTGTATTTAGGCCTTATGGTGCTGAGTATGTTTTATATCAGCCAGCATGAGTACCCTCAGTGGCTCATGGTCTGTACCACAGCTGCCCAGGCCTTCTTCGTCTTCCCTTGGTCTGTCCTGATTATGGATGTTTTGGACGTCAGCTACCGCTACCGCTGCTTAGCCATGGGTCATAGCCTAGGGTCCATGCTCTTTTCTGGCCTTACGCCTATGTTCTGTATGTATATTTGGAAGCAAAGCGGCTGGGCTCCTTCTCCATTCTTGTATATTGTCTGTATGGTGGTCCTGACTCAGGTGGGGCTCAAATTTTTGCAGCGCTATCAGCGCCGCGTCTCTCAAAAAGAAGAAACGCCTCTCACCCCTATTCCAGAGCCAGTAAAGGCAGATTAGTTTGCGTTTATTTACCCTCTCATTTAGGACCTAGTCTAAAAGGCTTTGGGCTTACAAAAGGCTGCTTAGGCTGACCTTTAAGGAGATCTCCTACCGCGATAGGGTAGGCATTTAAAAAAGCTTTTATATCCAAGACTTTCCCGCCTGGCCTTTGCAAGTGGCTGATGGCTAAGAGACCTTTGGCTGTAGCTAGATCTAGAGTATCTGCCGTCAGGGCTAGGACTGTCCCTGGAGGCTCAGAAATCATTGTTTCCTCGCATACAGCGCGTGCCCTATGGATTTTAAGGAGGGTGCCTCTATGCTCGCATTGGGTACCCGGCCAGGGGTTAAGGGCTCTAATCTTTTGTTCTAGGCGGCTAGCGCTTTGGTTAAAATCTAGCCAGGCGTCTGCTTTATGGAGTTTTCGGGTATAAGAGATGGTAGCTTCATCCTGTAGCCTAGTAGGGGCCCTAGCATTTAGGATGTTTTCCCAATGCAAAGCCGTAAGTTGGGGGGCTAGTTTACCTATTTTTTCACGCAGGCTAGAGGCAGTATCTGTCAGTTCAATTGCCAGGGATGCTGTTCCAATAATAGGCCCTGCGTCCATCTTGGGCGTCATGTAGATGAGGCTCAGGCCGCTTTCATTTTCTCCTTCAAGGATAGCAGTCTCTACAGGCGAAGCTCCACGGTATTTGGGTAAAATAGACCCATGCCAGTTGATGGCTCCTAGCGGTAGCGCATCTAAAAAGTCTTTTTTTAAGATCTGCCCATACGCCATGACGCAGGCTAGGCTAATAGCATGGTCTTTTAGCCATTGACTATGGGCAGCCTCTAGTCTTTCTGCTTGGTAGACGGCTAGCTTACGTTCTTGGGCCCAGATTTTAATGGCATTGGGGAGGACTATTTTTCCACGGCCCTGCGGTCTGTCTGGCTGAGTAAAGACAGCATAGAGGTCTATCCTTTGCTCTTGGTCTTGTGCATATAGATAGTCTAAGAGAGGCAGGCCTATAGGGTCAGAGCCCATGAAGACGACTCTAGGAGCGTCTTTTTTTACGGCCATGGGATCTACGATCTTTTTGCTGAGATTTTGGGGAGCTTGCAGAGGGGGCCCTAGGACGTTTTGGCTTGCCTACGAGCTCAAAGAGAATAGGGCAGCCTTCCAGGCCAAAGGCCGTAGTCAAGGAATTTTCTAGGTAGCGCTTATACGGTTCATTCATTTTGACCGCTTGGTTGCAATAAAGGCGTAGCTTTAGGGGTGCAAAACTCGTTTGCAATACATAATATACCTTAAAGTGCCTTCCATCCTTAAAGCTTAGGCCCTTACGCTCCATAATCTGTTTTAGGGTACGGTTGAGAGGCCCTGTGGGGAGCTTAGCCTGCATTTTTTTATACAGCTTAGCAGCGCCTTCCAAGAGCTCTGGCAGGGCATAGCCTTCTTTTGCAGAGGTGAAAAATATGGGAATCTGAGGCAAAGAAAAGATGGTGTCTCTTACAAAGGTTTCAAACTTTTCACGAAACTCTTGTAAATTCTCATAACCCTCTAGGCCCCCTTTGTTTTTAAACTGATCGATGGCTATATCCCACTTATTAACGATGATAATGAGGCCTTTTCCCAGCTCTGTAATAGTACTCACTAGTTTCTTATCTAGCTGAGTCACTCCTTCTTTTGCATCCAAGACGAGGAAGACCAGGTCCGTCTCTTCAATAGCCTGCTGGGTTCTAAAGGATGAAAACTTTTCTACACTAGTGCTGATCTTATTGTTATGCCTGAGACCCGCTGTATCAATCAGACAAAAATGAAGCGGAGTTTGGTCTTTAGCAGTATAGTCAAGGTGAATCCGTACACTCTCTCGGGTCGTACCCGGAACATCGCTTACAATGAGGCGCTCTGTCTTTAAAAGGGCATTGGCAAGCGAAGACTTTCCAACGTTTGGCCTGCCAGCAAAGCAGATTTTCATTCTCGCAGGCTCCTGGCTAGACTTGGCCTCATTCGTTCCTTCAGCAGGTGGCGGACCGATATAGGTGCTAATTTTCTCTAAAAGCGTATCGATTTGCAGATTATGCTCAGCTGAAATCCCCAGGGGCTCTCCAAAACCTAACTGGTAAAAGGGTAGGATATCATCCTCATTTTTAGGGTGGTCCACCTTGTTGACAACGAGGATCACCTGTTTCCCATATTCTTTTAGTTTTTTAGCTATGATGGTATCTAGCGGTGTGCAGGACCCTCTCCCATCGACTACAAAGACAATCAGATCAGCAGCCTGAATGGCTAAGTCTGCTTGTTCTCTGACCGCCTGGTCGATGACTTTTAGATTGTTCTCACCCGAGTCTAGGCCTAGGCCTCCTGTATCCATGAGGACAAAGTGCTGGTCTACTTCTGCTACGATGATGTCTCGAGTCACACCTGCTTGGTCATGCACGATGGAGATGCGTTTCTTTACCAAGCGGTTAAAGAGGCGGCTTTTTCCGACATTAGGCCTACCGACCAAGGCAACAGTTTTTAAAATAGAATTCATGGCTCTTAAAGCAATTTTTAAGCATTACAGGGCTCTATTATGAAACGATAGCGCCTATAAACTGCTCTACTTTTGGCAAGTACGGATGCATTTTACAAGAAATAGTTTCTTTGTTTATCATTGATAGGCAAGCCTACGGCTTCCATGACAGCCAGGAGATCTTCCCAAACTTGCCGTTTAGTCCGGTTGGTATTGTTTCTCAGCAGATAAGAAGGGTGAAAGGTGACCATCAGGCGAATCCCTTCAAAGTTCTGCCATTGGCCGCGGATCTGGCCCATTTTCCGCTTAGGGTTCACCCCTAGTAGCCCATTGACAGCAGTAGCCCCTAGCGCAACAATCACTTTTGGTTTCACAATAGCTACCTGAGCCTTGAGGTAGGGTAGGCAAAATTCCATTTCCTTTTGTGTCGGTGGGCGGTTTCCGAAGGGTGTGCCGGTATCAGGCCGAAAATTCATAATGTTTCCAATATAGACTTGCTCGCGGCTTAGCCCCATGCCTTGTATCATCTTAGTGAGCAGCTGTCCAGCTCTGCCGACAAAGGGAACGCCTTCTGTTTCTTCATCCGCGCCAGGAGCCTCTCCACAAAAGAAGATGTCTGCATCTAGGTTACCCACGCCAAAAACAATCTGTTTCCCCGGTTTTACCTGTCGCTTGCATTCTGGGCAAGCGAGCACGAGGCTTTTTAGATAGTCCCACTGGTCTTTTTTGGAGCCAGGAGGCAGCTGGATGGGCGGCGGTGCAGCTGTAGGTTCAGCCAAGGGCGTGGCTCCTTTATCCGGAGGCGTGGGAAGCATGATACTTTTCATAAGAACTGAAGGAGAAGCTGAAGGTATCTCTGGCAGAGACCTAGAGGGTTTTTTGCTAGAGGCTTGAATAGGAGCTAGGTCGGAAAGAGTCTCAAGCTTTTCTAAGGCCTCTTCGCTGATATATAAGCTTTCAATCCCTTCTTTTTTGAGCTGTTTTAGCTCTGAAAACACTAAAGATAAGGGAATATCCTGCATGGCATTTTAGATGTATTGAAGTTTATAGAGAAAGCTCAAGGCCGTTGCTAGCCAGAACAAGACCTGTTTGTAGTGGACCCTAAGCCATAAGCACTCTGTTTCCAAGCTTTTTCCTCGTGGCTTTGGTAAAATAGGACCTAACTTGGAAATAAGGTGGCATATGGTAAGCGTGATAATGGCTGGGTACAGGACAAAGAGAATTTCGCCCAGAAACTGAAAGATCATATCAAAGCCGAGAAGAGACATTGCGTACGATAGCCCCAAGGTGAGGGCCAAACAGGTCTTTTTTGAGGCATTTCTTAAGAAGGAAGTCCTCAAAAAATCTCCAAACAAGAGAACTAAGACGGCTACAGTCGTTAAGCAGGCAAAAAACACAGTAAAACTCACTAAAGGTAAGGCAAAAGAGCCGAGAGTATATTCGGCTAGAGCAATCAGCCGATGTGAGGGGCTGAAGGCTAACAAATATGGAGCGTATAGGCTGCCAATATGGATGAGGACTAGATAGATAATACCTAAGAGTGAGCATCCCAAGAGGCAGGCAAGAAAGCTTAGGGTTGCGATGCTAATGGGCTTAGTGTGCGGTCTAGTGTGGTTGCGGGTATAGTCCTTAAAAAAGGTGATGACGGTAGCGCAAAAAAAGAAGGTAGCCAATAGGTCTAGCGTTTGATAGCCTGTTTCCAGAGCTTTTATAAAGATAGAACTAAAGGTTATAGGGCGTAGGCCTTGAGGGCCTGCTGCAGGTATAGTTCCGTTTAGGCTTGCAAGGCATAAAACTCCCAAAAATAAGAGTAGGAAGGGAGTCAGCACCTTGCCTATAACCGGGATAATCCGCTTATAGTTTTTAATGGCTAGGGCTGTAGACAGGCAAAATAGAAGGCCAAAGAGCCAAAAAGGGAGCTTTTCCCCAAGCCATTGGTCAAAGCTTGCATGAGAGACGACGATGCAACGGGGAATGGCTCCAAAAGGGCCCATCAAGGCTAGCATGATGGAGGTCAGTATGAAGGCTGGTTTCTTGCCAATGCTGTTAAAAAAGGCATCCTTATCCCCTTGGTACAAGATAATGCTGAGCAGGCCTAAAAAAGTCATACCCACTCCTGTCAGGCCTAAGCCTAGGCAAGAGGCTAGGACAAACTCTGGCGCCTCAGCCCCTAAATTCAGCGGAAAGAGGAGGTTTCCCGCGCCGAAAAACATAGAAAAGATAGCACAGCCTGCAGTTCCTATAGCTTTATAATGATGACGTATGCAATCTAGCATCGAGGCATTCAAGAAGAAAATTTTTAGAAAACAAGCTCCTTCTTTGATTTAGACTTGAAAAGACTCCTAGCGCCTCCTAAGAAGAGAGATTAGTATACAGTATGCAGACTTTTTCTTTAGTGATTATGGCAGCCGGAATGGGCAGCCGCTATGGTGGCCTAAAACAGCTTGAAGCCTTTGAGGGCGCTACGCTTCTGGAATATTCTATCTATGATGCTATCCAGGCAGGCTTTAAGCACATTGTTTTTGTGATACAGCCGGCTATGCAGGAGGCATTTCAGGATAGAATCGTGGCCAAGCTCCCTCCATCACTTAAAGTAGACTATGCCTTTCAAGTCCCTACGCCTCCAAGAACCAAGCCCTGGGGCACAGGAGAGGCGGTGCTTGCTGCTAAACCCTATATCAAAGGACCCTTTGGGGTCATAAACGCAGATGACTATTACGGGCCAGGAGCGTTTCAGGCCTTAGCTCATTTTTTTGAAAAACATTCTCAAGACCTGTGCCTCATCAGCTATGCTTTAGGGCAGACGCTTTCAGCCCAAGGGGGTGTTTCTAGAGCAGTATGCACGCAAAACAGTGAGGGCTATTTAATCAGCCTAGAAGAAAAAAAAGGTTTATACCGTCTAGAAACGGCTGTGATTGTAGATGAAAATGGATCAATATTTGCAGATGATACGAGCGTGTCTTTAAATTGCTGGGGCCTCCAGCCTTCGATATGGGCTAGTCTTGAAAAAGGTTTTGAAGCCTTTAAAGCAGCCAAATCTGCTGATATAGCAGCCGAATACTTTCTCCCTCAGGCTTTGACCGAATGGCTAAAAGCCTCTCCATCTCATAAGATAAAAGTCATACCCACTCTGGAGCATTGGTGTGGCGTTACTTTTAAGGAAGATCAACCGGCTGTACAGGCTTATATAGAGGATCAGTATGCCAAAAACCGATATCCTAGACCGCTTTTTACTTAAGACTGGCCAAAAATAAAGCTCAATAGTACAAGGCGGTTGACTCCCCAGCTTTTTTATAAAAATAGTATTGACAGACTGAAATATTTTAAAAATCCTCCTCTTCTAAGAGATGCTTTAGGTCTTCGTATCTGAAGTACTTCAAAAAACTATATATAAATATATTACTATGAACAAAAAACTATTCTCTATCGTTGCAGCGGCTAGCATGGTAGCTAGTTCTGCATTCGCAAGAACAGACGCTTGGTACGTATCCGCCCACGGCGGTGCAGACTTTGGTACAAAGTCTAAGGTTAAAGAAGGTAACTACAATGGTTCTGAAGCAAAGTACAAAACTGGTTTCAACGTAGGAGCTGCAGTCGGTCATTCTTTTGATGACTTCCGCTTCGAGCTTGAGCTTGGCTACAAAAACCTAAAAGCTAAGGAAATTAATCCTGTTGTTGCGGGTGTTGCCGGAGGAAAATCTACTAATCTCAGTGGTGGACTCAGTATCTTCAGCCTTATGGGTAACGTTTACTACGACCTACCTGTAATGGACCAAGTGGACCTTTACTTTGGTGCAGGTCTAGGTATGGCGAATGTCCGTGCGAACATCGAAAATAAAAACCCAGGAGGTTCCAAAATAGATGGTAACGCCAACGTATTTGCTTATCAGTTGATGGCTGGTCCTGCTTACAAGATCAATGATCAGTGGACAGTATCTTTGGGCTACCGTTTCTTTGGTTACACCAATCCTAAGCTAAAGGTAGCTGGTGTTAAGACAAAGGTCAGCAACAACTTCATCCACTCTGTGGAGCTTGCGCTACGTTGTTCTTTCTAAGATCTTAGGCTCTTCGTTAGACTACTATTTAAAGGCTGGCTTGTCTATACAAGCTAGCCTTTTTTGTGCTTTAGTTTTACGGGTTTGGGCTGGATACGCGAGGGCGAAAGCTTTTGAACAGCGGTATTTAAAGGTTTGGTATCTAGAGTTCAGGTGGTTTCATCAAGATATTCAGTGAAAGAGTCTTTAGATTGAAGCCAAAGACAAGAAAGGAAGTTTCTAGGTTCTAGTTTTGTGAAATGGAGAAAATTCATAAATTTCAAAGGGGGGAGGGGGGTGGGAGTTCTGCTTTAGGTGGTAAGATCTAGCACTTGGCCACAATAGGGAGCCTTGTTTAAGTCTAGGAGGGCTTCAAGAGCTGCTCCTTTTTCCATCTCTACAAAACCACAGCCACGGCTACAGCCTTCAGGGTCTAGCAAGAGCTTAACAGATTTGACAGGACCATATTTTTCAAAGAGGGCTCGAAGGTCTGCCTCTTTGACATTGGGGTTGAGGTTACTCACATGTATACTTTGAGTCTGTGTGGGCTGGGGGGAAGGCATAAGACAAAAAGAAGAGAAAGAATGATTATGCTCCTTAAAATAGAGGGTGAAAACACAAAAGTCAAGAACTTTGTTTTCCATTAAATGAAATAATAAACCTTTTTATTTTATTTAATTGATTTTTTGTATTATTTTTAATACAATAATCAAGTATCATTATAAACCCCTTATTTTATGGATAATTACACGATAGACTCTGTACAGCTCAACCAGGAACGCAAAAAGTCTGTAGACCTATACCTAGAGGCTTTAACCAAAAGGGATGATCCGAATGTAGATCTAGCAGCTTCTGCTTCTAAGCCGGTACGTGTTTCTCGGTGGATTGGCCGGAAGTATAAGGAAACCTTTGGGGCTTGGAATCACGAGCCAGCTCCCTTACTTTTACAGGAACAGACCCATACTGTATTTCAAAATTCTACTCAGCAAGCAGTGAGGGCAACGCAGGAGCGCAAACAAGAGTCTTCAGAAGAATTGGGCAGTACCGAGAGCACAGAGCTAGGTCAGCACTCCTCTTTAGATGGTCGTTTTAACTTGCCGATTCGCCCCGGGATTATTCAGGAAGGAGAACGTTTACAAAGTCCAGAGGCTATACTGAGCAGTATTTATAAAAAAATACCCTCTCCTCGTTTAGAGAAGCGTAAGTTTCCCTTCACCGTCAATGATGCTCATATCATTAAGACCAAGACTGAAGAATACATATTTGCGATGACGCAAGCTAAAGAGAAAATCATAAGCTCTTTAGAAGCCAAGAATAAATTGAGAGACTCTTTACGTTTGACTTTAAAACCCCCTAGCTCTTTAAGAAGGCCTTCGTCCTTATTTTTTGGAGACCAATATTCTCTAGACGTAGAGGCAATTTTACAAAAAGATGTATTTCAAGAGGAAAGGCACTTTTTATCTGATGATTTGATCCAGCGTTCACAAATTGAGGATATTCAAAAAGCAATAGAGTACGCAGAACAGCATGCAAACGTATTAGAAAAATTTATCCAGCAAGACCCTGCATCGCAAGAAGCTATTTATTATGCCTTAGATCTCTATGAAGAAGCAGCTTTAGTCGCCCTAAGGCGAGAATTGCATGCGTATCAAAAAAAACTAGGCCTAGAAGAACACGAATACCACCCAGACTTAGACGATAAAACAAATGGAGTGGTCTTTTCTGAGGCACAAGTCCGCAAAGAAATTTATGACTTGAAGCTGAATATCAATCATTTACCGATAGATATGAAAACCCAAGTTATTGGTAGTGCAAAGATCAAAATGGAAGAAGTCTTGGGGCGAAATTCCCTTTTTCGGGGCCTAAATGTGAAAACAAAGCTGAAGAATGCTCAAGTTTACTGTTTAAATACCCGTCCCTGGGATCTTATTGATAATGAGGTGCATTTATTTTTAAATAGGCAAGAATGGCCGCTTAAAAGTCTTATTATCCCAGCTAAAAAATTAGGTAATATTTTTCAGGAAACCTATGAATGTGAAGGGATATGCTCGCACACGATTTCAGAGAATGTACATGCTGTGAATCTAGCTAAGACGGTTTTACTAGGCCCTGAAGGCGAATTATGGTTTGAAGCGTACCGGCATGGCGTGCACTGTGCGTACGGTATTGCAAACCCTCAGGCGCGTTTGCAAGCCAATATCAACCGTGCAGTAGAGACGATACAGGCGATGGTCATAGGAGATACCTTTATACTGGAACATGCCAAGACTTATACCCCAGAATCTCCTCTAGTGCTGGATATCCTTTCTATTAACTTACAAACAGGAGATAGGGTACGGTCTATGAGTGCTCCCATTCTGGGAAATCTTTATAATGAGCGTTTGCATATAGAAGAGCAGGCAAAGGCTTGGAGAGCTATTAGCGATAAGATTCATGAAGTGAAGTATTATGATGCACATGGGAATTTGCAGGGCCTTTTTGTCCAACCTTCTATTCATGCGGTGAATTTTGGGGTCAATAGTATTGCGCTAGAAGGCCTAGGGGCTTTTAGCTCGCGGAGCCGTGTTTTAGGTTCTTGGAAAAATAACTCGGTTATGAATCAAGAGGCTATGGAATGGCTCTTTGGGGAGGATTATTCACTCGTGATGATGGGAAAAGTTGGGGAATTTTTAAATAATCCCTTTATTCATAATGATAGATTAAAGCAAGACGTTGAGGCGTTGGCTATGCAGGTCTTAGACATTTACAGGAGAGGAGCCTACGCCAGCACTGGAAATGAGCCTTATAAAATTGTAACACGTTTAGCCTACATGTGCTATTTGATGGGAACAAAAGTAGCGTTTAACTGTAAGAGCGGCAAAGATAGGACCGGTATGATGGATGTAGAGACAAAATTTTTAGTAACGCGTACACATGCAGAAAATGCTATTCCTATTCCGGATGAGCCTTTAAACCAGGAGTACCAAGAAGCCCTCTATACCCTAGCCGTATTTTCGGGCAATCATGAGATGCAAAAAATGAATACGGGAATAGCTGGCTACAAGGCAGATAATTCGCAAACTATTCACCGCTTGGGCGGTGAGTGGGTAACTTCGTACTTGCGGGGGCCCTCAGCTTTTGTTTCCGCTTAGAGATGAAGCCTATCCTGGGCAACACAGCAGATAAAAAAAGGGCTAAGGGGACAAGAGGAGGATGTCTCCTTGGCCCTGATGATGGGCAGCTTATGGGGCTTGGCTGTGGTCATCAGCCATAAGAGTGGGAGGGGCTTCGAGGGCTTGGATTTCTCGCTTGAGGTCCTCTATATTTCTAAATTCTTTATAAATGCTGGCGAATCGAACGTAGGCGATATGGTTGATCTGTTTTAGGGCATCCATCGTCCAGTCTCCTATTTGCCTAGAAGAGATGACGGGAGACTCTTGCCGTTCTACATGTTGTAAGACGGTATTGAGCACTTGATCTACTTCCTCTAGAGTGATGGCGCATTTTTGGGTAGCGCGCTCTATGCCTAAGAGGAGTTTTTTTTGAGAAAATTCTTCATGCCGGCCGTCTCTTTTCATAACGAAGATACCTTCTCTGAGCATCGTTTCTATAGTAGAAAAACGGTAACCGCAGTGCAGGCACTGACGCCTTCTTCGGATAGCTTGGTCATTATTAGCGTTGCGAGTATCCAAAACTTTGGTTTCTGCATAGGCGCAGTTTGGGCATTGCATAAAAAGAATAAAAGCTATAAGCTTCTTCTTACAGCTTATGTGGCTGTAATTGAGAAAGCAAGTATTTATTATTTCCTGACACAATGGCTCAATCTACCCTAAAAGACCGTCTATCTGTATCCCTGAAGAAAGATGGCTTTGTCTTAGAGCCTCGCTATTTTACCCCGGGGAATCCTGATTCTATACAGATAGGCTACAGCTTTATGAAAGATGGTGTAGAGTTTGTATGCCGCGTGGATGAGGAGGATGAGGAGACAGTAGTACTCGTTTTCTATGGGTTTAAAGCTCATACAACAAACCCATATATGTACAAACGTGGCCTAAAGAGCGGATTTACAGAGCTAATGTGGCTTCTGAATTATTTAAAGGCTAAGGACTTTCGGCGCATTAAAGGCTATATTTGGAAAGATCTTAAACGGTATCCCAGAGGCGCGAGTTTAGAACGGATGGGGACCTTTTACGAAAAAATGGGAGCGAGGCTAGTCATCGAAGCCCAGCAGCCCTTTATAGTGTATGACTTGCGCGTGATGAATAGTTTTCGCGATATCAAACTATTCCTAAAGCATGATTAAGGAAGGTCTACCCCTTGCGTAGTGAGCCACCAGCTTACAGCTTGGAGGGCCTTGTAGCGAAGGCTCAGGGCCTTGGCTTGGCTGTCTTCTAGCAAAGGAGTAGAGGCAGGTGCAGAATTCGTCTGATGCGGCAAGGCCTCTGCACTGGCAGCACTGGCCTGAGGAGCAAAGATATGCGACGGGGTGAGAATGACCCCAGCGCCGAAGCTAGCAGGGTAAGCAGAAGGATCAAACAGATGCTTACCCAGCGCATAATAACGAAAGCCAACAGGAGCGCAAAGGTCAGCCACTGTCCTTACGATATCCAGATGTGAGGCGGAGATCTGTAAAGGGTTTTGGATAGATTTGAAATCTCCTAAGCCTGGAGCATAGAAAAGAATCGGAACGCTACGACTTTCATATAAGGACGGCTTTTTGTTAATAAAGCGGCGCGACCAATGGTCTCCTGTTATGACAAAAAGGGCATTAGGAAAGCGTTCCTTAGCCTGCTTTATAAAGTTACCGATGCATTTATCTGCGTAACGAGTGTGAGCGAGGATCTTTAGTAGGCGGGGCGCTACGGGATGGTCCCACGGCAGGTCTGCTGTAGGTAAGGGTAAAGGACAGCCTTCAGCAGCAAGATTGATCGTATAAGGCGGGTGATTTGAAGTGGTGAGAATGAGATTGAGGCTGGGCTGCCCAGGGTCTAGCTCTTTTAAAACAAAGTCAAAGAGCTGCTGATCGTTGACTCCCCACTCATTATTCTCCCAAGGACCCATCAGAGATCCGCCATAGCTAGCGTCAAAGCCTTGGTTTTTACAAAACGCTTCTATGCGCTGCCAGCTGAGGTAGCCGCCATAAAAAAAATTAGCCCTGTAACCGAGGTCCTTAAAAATAGGAGCTAGGGCAGTGGGGTAGGGCCTCGTACCTAAGGGGTGAAAATTGGGAAATACCCCCACAAAAGGAAGGCCGGTGATAAAGGTGCTGAGCGAAGGAAGCGTGCCTGAGCCGCTAGAGACGCTAGCGCGGACCCAAAAGCCCTCCTCGGCTATAGCTTTTAAGCAAGGGTTAAGACCAAGAGACTGGTATGCATCTAGCATGGGCCAAGTATCTTGGCTTTCCATCACAATAATGAAGACCTGCTGAGGCTTTGCGAATAAAGGACCAGGAGCTTCCTGCTGGATAGCGTCTAAGAGCTTATGTCCTGGCTTAAAATCAGGGTTTAAAACAGCTAGTGCTTCCTCTAGGCGCTTGCTAGGCCAGAAATGCTCCAGCTTTTGGCTATTTTGAGCAGCTTGATGATCATAGGCGGCATAGACGAGAGCAAAATAGCTGTTGACCACAATGCGGTTCAGTAGGCTGTCTTTTGTAATGGCAATGTCGATATTTTGTAAAGGCCTATCCCCAAAGCTCCCCCGTAAGCCCCCTACAAACAGCGCTATGGATACAATGCATAGGACCCCTTGCACAAAGCGATTTACCACCCATGGGTGATAGGCATAGGTATCGCAAAAGGGCTTCTTTATAAAGCGTTTTAAGCCAAAAATAAACAGAGCGCTTAAGGCTATAAGCAAACCCAAAAGGGGCAAGAGCGGGTAGGTCTTGTAGACGGTGTGCCAAATGGCTCTCTTATCATCAAAAAAAAGACCGAAGATCCAGTGGTTAAATTGCTCGTGATACTCAGCAAAAAAGCCGGTGTTGATAATGCTCAGCACCAGTGTCAGCACGATAAACACGCTAGAGACCCCTAAGCGAAAGAAGCTGAGAGACTTCTCATAACGCTGGGCCCAGAAGCGAAACGTAAAAGCCGCTAGGCAAAAACTAGGAGCCAAGACCGTGCTAACGACTCTAGCATCAAACTGAAATCCCCTATAAAAACAGAGAAAAAAACTGGTGGCATCTATCCCGTTTTGTAGTTGCTTGTGAAAGAAAATAAGGAGCGTGAGCCTGGATAAAAATAAAATAAAAACAAGATAGCAAAAGGCCTTAAAATCCTTCTGCCAATTTCCAAATAAGCGGTGCCAATACGTAGAATAAGCGTGCATAAAAAACTAAGAAGCGTGAGTGAAGCTGTCTATATGGTAGGCCTTGCCAGTAGCGGCGTCAATATCCACGATAGCACCCTTGATTTTGACATCATTTTTCGCAACTTCAAAGACTTGAGGGAGGCCAGTCTTAAATTTTTCGATAACGGGCTCCTTCTCTCTTCCCAAGACAGAGTCGTAGGGGCCAGACATGCCGATGTCTGTCTGATAGGCTGTTCCTTGAGGGAGGATAGAAAGGTCCGCAGTAGGAACATGCGTATGCGTCCCCAATACAGCAGAGACTCGCCCATCTAAGTACCAGCCCAGGGCTATTTTTTCAGAGGTAGCTTCAGCGTGTATTTCAACAACGACCGCTTTTGCAAGGGGCCTTAAGCTATCTAGCATAGTATCTGCGCCTACAAAAGGACAGTCCCCTTTTAAAGCATACATAAACTGCCGCCCTAACAGTGTAAAAACAGCCAAGGAAAAACCATTTTTTTCTACTAGTACATAATTTTTTCCTGGACAGGTAGCGGGAAGATTAGCCGGCCGACAGACGTACGGAAGGTCATCTATTTCTCCAATAAAGTGTTTCTGGTCCCACACATGGTCTCCTAGGGTAATAGCATCCACACCAGCAGCGTGTAGTTCTCTTGCAATAGGGCCAGTAAGGCCATTGCCTCCGGCGGCATTTTCTGCATTTGCAATCACAATATCAATAGAGCGCTCATTTTTAATCTTGGCTAAATCCTTCAAAATAAGCGTCCGGCCGGGCCTTCCAACAATATCTCCTATAAATAGTAAGCGTGGCATAAGCCCACACCATAGATGGGGCTTGGCTTGCCTGTCAATCCTTAGCAGTATTTGCCCACTCGTTGAGAATCCATAAACGTCTTTTCAAACTACTGGTCTCGATATTAATATTCTATTATTATTAATATTAATATTAAATTTATGATTGACTGCGCAAGAAATGCATTGTAGTTTCGCCTAAGGCTTAGAGGTAAATATTGTCTGTCAATGGTTCTTTCTAGAATTAAAGCACTGTTTTACCGCTGGGCGTATTAACAAAAAAATAGACCTCTTGGCAAACCGCGTATTTTGGTTTCGCAAGTGGTCTAATAAATAATGATGAACCTATATTTATTATGGAAACTAATCCAAATAAACTATGCTTAAATAGCAACCCACCCAGCCTCAATAATCCTGCCCTCAATGGAGGACCGCCTCCAGTAGCTCCCTTAGGGGAACTGTCGTCGGGAGTGCAGCAAGTGCACGCAGCTCACAATCCTATTCCGCTAGCAGTTCAGGATCTCCTTCAGCTCAACCCCGGCAACCGCGTCCGTAGTATCCTGAACCTGGCAGCTACGACCCAGCAGGATGACTATTTTTCTGACTTAGCCCAAAATAAGAGCCTAGATGAAAAATCCCGCCTACTAGCTGCAAGCAAAATCCTCTGTCCTGCAAGAAGGGATACTCTCTTAACCCAGCTTGAGAACGATTCAGAAGAACAAAACGCTCTTCTTACCACAGCCCGCGACCAGAGCTTAGAGGCAAACATTCGCCTCAACGCTGCTGCAAAACTGTCTCGAGGCAACAGGCGAGAAGAGATCTTAGCAGAATTCGCTCAAGATAGGGCATTGCATCACGAAGTTCGTTGGCAGGCTGTACAAATGCTAAGTCCAGGAGAAACGCGAGAGACAGTGGTACAGACACTGGCTATTAGGGGTGGCATGGATTGCTGGTATCGTTTATCAGCTGCTCAACGTATAACTTCAGCAGGATTAAGAGAAGAAACCTTAGATGAACTCGCCAGGATTCTATCGCCAGACTATCGTTTAGCTGCTGCGCGCAGTCTCATCTCGGCAGATAGTCGAAACGCGGCATTACTGCCATTAGCTTATAATGAAAAGCTAGGGATAAAACTTCGTTTTGAGGCAGTGACCATGATCACTCCAGGACCAAGGAGACAAGAGGCGCTACAGGCTTTACTCAGTGCCGCAAAAACCCTTGAACCCAGTAAAGAACGAGAGGCAGTCTTACTCGCATTAACCTCTGACCACAGCCTAGACATACAAGACCGCCTAGACGCTGCGAATGCCCTGGCTGCAGGCAACAAGCGTCAAGAGGCTTTGTTAGCATTCGCTCAAAACAAAAGATTGAATCCACAGCAACGTCTAGATGCTGCAGGAATGCTCGAGAGGCAATGATCAAGAAGGCATCCTAGGGGAATTAGCCCTAGATCAGAGTTTTGATCAAAAGTCTCGCTGGGAGGCTGCGAAAACCCTCGCCCAAGGAGACAGAAAAGAAGAGTTTTTACGAATACTAGCTAAGGACCAGCACCTTGCATTAGAGTATCGTATCAGTGCTTTGCGTATGATTGCTCCAGGAAATAGAAAACAAGAGGTGTTACAAGCACTCGCTCAAGATAATAGCATATCAACTTGTCGTTGGGAGGTGGTTCGAGATCTCGAGGAAGGACAATTCCGAGAAGAGTCCTTATGGAAATTAGCTCATGACCGGAATGCAGGAGGAGCTTATCGTTTACTGGCCGCAAAAGCCCTCCCCCTAGGACAGGAGCAAGAAAGGGCCTTAGAGGCAATCGCCCGAGATGGTAGCGTAGAGAGACCACAGCGTATCGCTGCTGCGAATGCCCTGGCTGCAGAAAACCTCCGCCAGGAACTTTTGGCTCAAATCGGCTAATCCAGAGACCTTGCAAGCCTTATTTACAAGCCTAGTCTGCTGATCATATTCGGTAGGGCTATACCCCGCCCCTACTGAATGGGCCTCTTTAGGCCTCTTCCAAAAGCGTGTGTGTGGATGATGCTAGGGGTGTGTCTTAAACCTTATTGGCTAACAAAGCTACTTTGTCTCCCGACGTGTCAGTCGAAGCTTTTAAAGCGACCTGTCAGACGCCTCTCTACATTCCTCCCTACGCTAAAGCTTCATTAGACAAGGAAACATCGTTAGGCAAGTAGCTCAGCTTGTCGCCCGAAGCCTTGGCGTAGGGGGAAGAGCGAAGCCTGATTCGCCTACGCCCTTCGGCTACGGCGTAATTTTAGCTCTAACCAGCGCGTAAGGGGGCCTGCATTTTTCTTGAATTTTAGGCTTGACTTTTTGCTTCAACTTTTATATACCGATACGCATAATTTATTTTTGTTCTTTCACATTTAAATCATCCTTCTCAGTTTTTGCAAGCTCATTTTAAAAAAAGATTGTTTCACCGTTTTTTTTAAGATGAGGAGGGAAGAGGGCTAGTCTTACCCCCCCTCCTCCCTACGCTCGACAAGTCGAGCTTCGGGAGGCAAGCCCCCCTGATAATCTTGACTAAGGTGCTACAAACCACAGCCTATAACGATCTTTGATTATCAAAGTAGGTTAAAAAGGATTAAAGGCCAGTTACTTTAGCTACCAGTCTTTCAAAAACAGAAGAAATCCTCTACTAGCCCCCTCCCCCGCCCTACGCTCTGCCCCCTACGCCAAGGCTTCGGGCTTCGCTCGGTGAGCTTCGCCCGACACGTCGGGCGGACAGGCTGAGCTTTTTATCTCCCGACTGGGTCGGGCGTCTCCCTACGCCGAGCCTTCAGGAGACAGGTATC
>JACCDN010597444.1_pt1 | contig 29395 bp, 32 predicted proteins | sample 7441691 | NCBI WGS metagenome assembly JACCDN01 (sample SAMN15323439, study PRJNA562643) | freshwater metagenome | isolation source: river surface water | place: USA:Blue River Watershed | collected 2017-08-16 | reverse complement strand
TCGATCTGCCCGGATTCCGACCCGAGATCGTCGATCCACGCGTTCGTGATTCGTGACCATCCGGTGCAGCCAGACCGGGCTATGACGACTGGCCCAGACGAACACAAGCAGCCGTCACCGACTGACACACGCCCGGCGTTTGCAGTCCCGAATGCAGCAACGGTAGGCCGCACATCCCCGCGATGACAAAGCCTGCCGGTCTTAATCGGTCACCCGTCCGTACGTCCGGCTTGGGATCCACACAGGATATCCCCTGCCTCGCCTTGAGAGCACGCCGCGCGGCCCCGTCCACCGATTGTAGTTCAGACCCTGCCACGGGATTGTGTGTGCCGGTGCTTTTGGAGCACCACCCATGAAACGCATGCTATTTAATGCGACGCAAGCGGAAGAATTACGCGTCGCGATTGTCGAAGGTCAGAAACTGATCGACCTCGATATCGAATCCGCATCCAAAGAACAACGCAAGAGCAATATCTACAAAGGGGTCATCACCCGTATCGAACCGTCGCTCGAAGCCGTGTTCGTGAACTACGGCGCTGACCGCCACGGCTTCCTGCCCTTCAAGGAAATCGCCCGCGAATACTACGCACCGAATGGTGAAGGTAGCCGCGCGAAAATGCAGGAAACCCTGAAAGAGGGTCAGGAACTCATCGTTCAGGTCGACAAAGATGAGCGTGGCAACAAGGGTGCCGCCCTCACCACCTACGTATCCCTGGCCGGCCGTTATCTGGTCCTGATGCCCAACAACCCACGTGGCGGCGGCGTGTCGCGCCGTGTCGAAGGCGACGACCGTTCGGAACTGCGTGACGCCATGGCCCAGCTGACGGTCCCGGAAGGCATGAGCCTGATCGCCCGTACCGCTGCCATTGGCCGCACGGCTGAAGAGTTGCAGTGGGATCTCAACTACCTGATGCAGCTGTGGACCGCCATTGATTCCGTGGCCAAAGATAACACCGCGCCGCTGCTGATTTTCCAGGAAGGCAGCCTAGTCATTCGCGCCATCCGCGACTACTTCCAACCTGACATCGGTGAAATTCTCATCGATACGGATGATATTTTCGAGCAAGCCCAGGCCTTCATGAGCCAGGTCATGCCGAACAACGTCAACCGCGTCAAACGCTATCGTGACGACGTTCCCCTCTTCTCCCGCTTCCAGATCGAACACCAGATCGAGTCTGCCTATGCCCGTCAGGTCAACCTGCCGGCCGGTGGTGCCATCGTCATCGACCATACCGAAGCCTTGGTATCGGTGGACGTCAACTCGGGTCGTTCGACCAAGGGTAGCGATATCGAAGAAACCGCTCTCAAGACCAACCTGGAAGCGGCCGACGAAATTGCCCGCCAGCTGCGCCTGCGCGATTTGGGTGGTCTGATTGTGATCGACTTCATCGACATGGAAAGCGCTCGCAACCAGCGTGAAGTCGAAAATCGCCTACGTGATGCACTCCATCACGATCGTGCCCGCGTCCAGACCAGCAAAATCAGCCGGTTCGGCCTGCTGGAGCTGTCGCGCCAGCGTCTGCGTCCGGCACTCGCTGAAACCTCCTACATCACTTGCCCGCGTTGTACCGGTACTGGCCATATCCGCTCGACCGAATCGGCCGCCCTGCACATTCTACGTATCCTCGAAGAAGAGGCTATGAAGGAGAACACGGCCGCTGTACACACGCAAGTGCCGGTCGATGTTGCTACGTTCCTGCTGAATGAAAAGCGTGCTGACATTCAAGCGATTGAACTGCGTCACAAGATCACGATTCTGATTCTGCCAAACAAGCATCTGGAAACACCGGCACATCAAATCCAGCGTCTGCGTCACGATGAGCTCAATCAGGAAGATGTCCGCGAACCGTCCTACAAGATGGTTGATCTGACCCTGAATGAACAGCCCGCCTATACCGCTGAACAACAGAAAAACCAGAACCGCCAGCAGGCAGCCATCCGCAATATCGCACCTGCTCAACCAGCACCGATCTCCATGGAATCGACGACACCAAGCGAACCGATTCCGGAAGAAAAGTCCGGCTTCATCAGCAAGCTCTTTAGCTGGTTGAGTGGTGACACCAAGAAAAAGCCGCCGGTTGAAACTGCACGTCCGCGCACCCCGCGCGAACCCCGTGAAGGTCGTGGCAATGGTCGCCGTCAATCCGGTGACGGCGAAGGCCGTCAGGGACGTGGCGAGCGTGGTCAGCGTGGCGAAGGCCAGGATGGTCGTCGCAACAACCGCCGAGGCGAAGGTCAGGAAGGTCGTCGCAACAACCGTGCTGAACGTAACGCCAACCCTGCTGCTGAAAGCACCACCGAAGATAACGCCCAGGCTAACCAGGGAGGCAATAACCGCCGCCGCGGTGGCCGTGGCAACCGTGCTGAACGCAACGCCAACCCCGCTACTGCTGCCGACTCGCAGAATCCGGCCACGGAAGCCGTAAACGAAACGGCTGTGATCGCCCAGGTTGAAGGTCAAGCGCCCGCAGAAACCGCTACTGAGAACGCCGGCACCGGTGGCAACGGCCGTCGCCGCGGCCGCCGTGGTGGTCGTCGCGAGCGCGGTGATCGTCAGAGCAACGACAACAACAGCGATAGCACCAATGACGTCACCGACACAGCCGATCAGGCTGCTGCCGCATCCGTTGTGACGGCTGAAGCGACCGTCGTTGTCACGGAAACCGCTGCACCGACACCGGCCAACGTTGAAACCACCGCGCCAGTTGTAGAAGCAACGGCTCCCGCACTTGTTGCCACACCGGTTGCCGAAGTTGCGCCAGTCACCGCACCCGCAATTGACGTTACCGAAGTGGCTGCTGCGCCCGTGGTTGAAAAACCGGCACCAGTCGCAGCACCGTCGGTGCCTTCACCGGTCGCTCTGGAAGCCATTGGCTTACAGATGGTTGAAACCAGCCCGGAAAAGCGGGCCGCAATTGCTGCTACGCCAACAGAAAAGCCCGTCAGAAAACCACGCACCCCCCGAGCCAAGCCGGTGGTCGTTGACGAACCGTTACAGATGGTAGAAACCCGCAAGGAGTAATCCCTGCTTGAAGCAATAAAAAAACCGCGCAATTCGATGCGCGGTTTTTTTTCGTCTGCCGCCCTTCAGTGAAGGCCTTAACTGACTTTAGCCCGGGATGATGCTTTGGTGGGCTCACGTTCTCCACGCTCACGCAAAATACTATCCAGCAAGCCTTCAGCGGCGTCCTCGATCATATCCAGAACCAGATCGAAATCATGCGCCAGACCATAGTAAGGATCTGGTACTTCGTCATCATCAAACTGGCGGGCATAACTCATGAAGAGTTTGAGTCGATGCAAGCGGTTGGCCGGACACAGCTTACGCAAGGATTCGAGGTTGCTGCGATCCATAGCCAGCACCAGATCAAAGTACTCCAGATCCTCGGGCGCCACCTTTCGCGCACGAATCAATGACAAATCATACTTGCGTTCGGCAGCGGCACGTTGCGTACGTGCATCAGGCGACTCACCCACATGGTAACCATGCGTTCCCGCCGAATCGATTTCAAGCTCACCCAGCAAACCCCGTTGCGCTGCCAGCCTGCGAAAAACAGCCTCTGCAGTCGGCGAACGACAGATATTGCCCATGCAAACGAACAGTACTCTGGTCATACCTCCCCCCTCCTGAACGACTGCCTGATCTACAGGCCACCAACACCAGCGCATGACGCCGAGTCGTGTCATCGCATCTCAATGTGCGCTTGTAAACGTTCCTGGTGCCATTGTTCCATAATTAGGTCAGAATTGCACCGAATCGACAAACGGCCAAATGCCCCCATTCATGCACAAACTCACCTATCTATCTGCCCTGCTCCTACTCTGCCTCAACGCATGTACTTCTGGCCCGTTAAAAATCAACCAGTCGGGTCAGGTTGCTGACGTTATCGAAACTGCACCTAAAGCAGCCACTAAAAAAGCCCAGTTCCGTGTTCTGATTATTCCGAGCGGTGCCGTCAGCACCAGCGTGATCTCGGACAAGGCGAGTACCGCTGGTGGCATTCTCGGTAGCATGATTGTTGGACCCATTGCCGGATTAGCCGGTAGCTTGGCCGGATCGACGGCTGGCAGTCACGCCGCCTCACAAGCAGAGGCCTCGGCAACGCTTAAAGAAGATCGCCAGGATGTGGTCCAGGCGGTTAGCGCAGCGAACCTACCTGTCTATTTTTCCAACCGGATCGCCGAACAGTTGAGCAACTGTGGCATTGATGCCATGGTTTATCCGCAAGCGCTTGACACGGATAAAGCGACCTGGTTTCAAAGCAATCTGAATCTACCGGCCGACTTTCCGCAATATGCCGCACCATACCGTTTTTTCCTTCAGGCCGGCGTGACGTCGATTCAGGTAAAAAACGGTCTGACAGACAACACGCTTGAAGGGGCTGCCTATGTACGCGTCTACGAAACTCGGCGCCTGCGACAAATTGGTCGTTATTCAGACAATACCGGTAAAACCGGTTCGGTGACCCTGAACAAATTCTCGGCCAGTGAACCAGAACGAATTCAGGAACTTTCCCAGGCCACCAAAGGCACCGCCCAATATCTAGCCAGTGGCATTGGTACCGATATTTGCGGCGTCATGCGCAAGTTCTAAACCGTTGGCTTTGATGACACGCCAAAGAGCTGCTCCTTAAGCCGGAACAACTGATCACGCACACGGCCGGCGGCTTCAAATTCCAGATTCTTGGCATGTTGTTGCATGGCCTGCTCCAGCTTGCGAATTTCTGCTGCAACCTGCTTTTCCGACATGGCTTCGTAATTCTTGCGGATCTGGGCTGCTTTACGTTCAGACACCGCCTCACCGGATTCTGAATAGCCAGTCGCATACACACCATCAATAATGTCTTTGATCCGTTTCTTCACGCCACGCGGCACAATGCCATGCGCCTCATTAAATGCCAACTGCTTGTGCCGACGCCGTTCTGTCTCATCCATGGCACGGCGCATAGACCCCGTGATCTTATCGGCATAGAGTATCGCCGTACCATTGAGATGGCGAGCAGCACGACCAATCGTCTGGATCAGAGAAGTCTCCGAACGCAAGAAGCCTTCCTTGTCGGCATCCAGAATCGCCACCAGCGACACTTCGGGGATATCCAATCCCTCGCGCAACAGGTTGATCCCAACGACCACATTGAATACACCCAGACGCAGGTCGCGAATGATTTCAACGCGCTCCACCGTGTCGATATCGGAGTGTAAGTAACGTACCTTGATGCCATTTTCTGTCAGATAGTCCGTTAGATCTTCGGACATGCGCTTTGTCAGCGTGGTCACCAGAACCCGCTCGCCGGCAGCCACTCGTTTACGGATCTCTCCGAGCAGATCATCCACCTGGCTCGAAGCCGGCCGGACTTCGACCACTGGATCCACCAGACCGGTCGGCCGCACGACCTGCTCTACCACCTGGCTGGAATACTGCTTCTCGTAATCTGCCGGCGTGGCCGTCACGAAAATCGACTGACGCATTCGCTGCTCGAACTCGTCAAACTTCAATGGCCGGTTATCCAGCGCCGAGGGCAACCGGAAACCGTAATTGACCAGGTTCTCCTTGCGCGAGCGGTCACCCCGATACATGCCACCCACCTGACCAATCGCCACATGGGACTCATCAATAAACAGCAGTGCGTCTGCTGGCAGATAATCAATCAGTGTGGGCGGCGGGTCCCCCGCCTGACGCCCGGACAAATGGCGTGAGTAGTTTTCAATGCCCTTACAAAAGCCCACCTCGGTCAACATTTCAAGATCGAATTTGGTTCGTTGCTCGATACGCTGTGCTTCAACCAGCTTGGCTTCCGCCAGAAAGGCCGCCTTCTGGACATTCAGTTCTTCCTTGATGCCTTCCACGGCACGCAACACGGTGGCACGCGGCGTGACATAGTGGCTCGACGGGTACACCGTAAAGCGTGAAAGACGTTGGCGAATCTCCCCGGTGAGCGGATCAAACAGCTGCAGCCGTTCGATCTCGTCATCAAAGAGTTCAATCCGTACAGCATGCTCGGCATGCTCGGCGGGAAAGACATCAATGACATCACCCCGCACCCGGAAGGTACCCCGCTGAAAATCCATTTCATTACGGGTGTACTGCATCTCGGCCAGACGCTTCAGCAGATCGCGTTGGGCGACTTTGTCGCCCTCGCGCACGTGCATGATCATCTGGTGATACTCGTCCCGGTCACCAATACCGTAAATACACGACACCGTGGCGACGATGATGCAGTCGTTGCGTTCGATTAGGCTTTTGGTAGCCGATAGCCGCATCTGCTCGATGTGCTCATTAATTGAGGAGTCTTTCTCGATAAAAAGATCCCGGCTCGGCACATAGGCTTCAGGCTGGTAGTAATCGTAGTAAGAAACAAAATACTCAACGGCGTTCTCGGGAAAAAACTCCTTGAACTCAGCGTACAGCTGCGCCGCGAGCGTCTTGTTGGGTGCCAGCACCAAGGCAGGACGGCCCGAACGGGCAATCACATTGGCCATCGTGTAGGTCTTACCCGAGCCCGTCACCCCCAGCAAGGTCTGAAACGACAACCCACTCTCCAAACCATCTACCAACTGGGCAATGGCCGTTGGCTGATCCCCCGCCGGCGGAAAAGGCTGATGCAGCCGGAACGGGCTACCCTCAAAGGTCACCACATCGGCCTGCGTGGCAGACGCTAGTTCGGAAATGGACGTAGTCTCGGATGTCATGAATCAGTTCTCTATTCCAGCACATTCAACGGCATGGAAACGTTATGCCATGTTAGAATTTTTAAGTTAAAAGTGCCGTAGAGCACAGTTTAACGCCACATTTCCTATTTCTCCACGCCGCTCAACCGGCGCCACCCGGAGTTGTTGTTATGACCTCGATTTTTGCTGATGTCGCGCTCGCACCGCGCGACCCGATTCTCGGCCTGACCGAAGCCTTCAACGCGGACACCCGTTCGACCAAGGTCAACCTGGGCGTTGGTGTCTACTACGATGATGAGGGCAAACTGCCCCTTCTCAAGGCCGTCCGTGCCGCTGAAGAAGCCCGCATGAAAAACCCGCCAGCGCGCGGTTACCAGCCGATTGAAGGTTCGGTCGCCTATGACCAAGCCGTGCAAGCACTGCTCTTCGGCCATGACACCCAGCTCCTGCGTGACAAGCGTGTCGTTACGGCTCAAGCCATCGGCGGCACCGGTGCGCTTAAGATCGGTGCCGATTACCTGAAGCGCCTGGTTCCCAATGCCACCGTCTACATCAGCGATCCCTCGTGGGAGAACCACCGCGCGCTGTTTGAAGCCGCCGATTTCCCGGTCAAGACCTATAGCTACTACGATGCCACCACCCGTGGCGTTAACTTTGCCGGCATGCTGACTGACCTGAATGCCATGCCGAAGGACTCTGTCGTCCTCCTGCACGCCTGCTGCCACAACCCGACCGGTGCTGACCTCAGCAACGAGCAATGGGATCAGGTCATCGAAGTCATCCGTGCCAAAGGTCTGATCGCATTCCTCGACATGGCCTATCAGGGCTTTGCCGAAGGCATCCAGCCGGACGCCATCGTTCTGGACAAATTTGCCCACTCGGGCCTGCAGTTCCTGGTCTCGTCGTCATTCTCGAAGTCTTTCTCGCTGTATGGTGAACGCGTCGGCGCTCTGTCGATCGTCACCGAATCGTCAGACGAATCGGCACGCGTTATGTCGCAACTGAAGCGCGTCATCCGCACCAACTACTCCAACCCACCGACCCACGGAGCCGCTGTGGTCGCTGCCGTCCTGACCAGCCCGGAGCTACGCGTCATGTGGGAAAAGGAACTGGCCGAGATGCGTGAGCGCATCCGCGCCATGCGGATTGCCCTGGTCGAAAAACTCAAGGCCAAGGGCGTCAAGCAGGACTTCAGCTTTGTGATCCAGCAACGTGGCATGTTCTCCTACACGGGCCTGACCGCCGAGCAAGTGGATGTGCTGCGCGACAAGTACGGCATCTACGCCGTATCGACTGGTCGTATCTGTCTAGCGGCATTGAACAGCAAGAACATTGATGCGGTCGCTGACGCAATTGCGGCAGTTGTTGCCTGATCAGGCACCCCAACCTTGCTGCACGAATAACGCGCCTCCGGGCGCGTTATTTATTTCAAGGCCCGGCATACCCGCATCAGGGCTTCCGGTATGGTTGGGAATGCCGGTGGTGCTTTTGCCAGTTCTGCAGATACTTACCCGCCACTTCGGGTGACTCGATAATCACGAGGTTTTCTGCATTGCTCTTTTCGGCAGCCTTCGTAAAGTTATAGCTTCCTGTAATCACGATCTGCCCATCGATGATCATGATTTTGTTATGGGCAATGGCATGCCGATCATCGATTAACGTTTCCACGCCACCGTGGGTCGTAAAATCCGCCGCTGAATACTTTTGAGTGCGGTGACTTTTGTCGAGCAGCAACACCACCTTCACGCCGCGCTCCCTCGCCCCGACCAGCGCCGAGGCAATCGCCGGGTTGGTAAACGAATAGGCCTGAACCAAGATCGAGTCTTTGGCGCCAAGTAGCTGATCAACAATCGCTGACTCAGCAGAGTCGCCTGGGGTAAAGTACACGCGAATATGCGTCTGCGATGAGATTCCCGGCTTCGCCGCCGGAATAGCAGACACAGAGACAGGTGCCGGGCCTTCCGCAGAGGCCGCGCCCGCCGCCAAGAGCAACAGCCCGACTAACCCGAGCCCACGTTGACGACAACCCATCATTGGCCGGGGGTCATTACGACATCGGTATCGGCCGTATCGTCGTCCGAGTCTTTCAATGCTTCCGAATGTGCCAGACCAACCTGGGCCTGCGCCTTCATAATCTTCTCGGCAATATCCGTATTCTGGGTTTTCAGGGCCCAATCAACGGCGCTCTCGCCATTGCGCGTCCAGGTCGGGTCGGCACCCGCCGCCAGCAGCCGATCAACCATGTCTTCCTGACCCTGCTCTGCGGCAAACATTAACGCCGTTGCACCATTCGGATTCACTGCATTGGGTTCGGCGCCTTTTTCCATCAGCGCATTGAAAACCAGTAACTGCTTGCCAAACACGGCATAGGTCAGCGGTTGCCACCCCTGACGACGGGTAACAGGCACACCACGAGCCAGCAGTTGCTGCACAATCGGCAAACTCCCCTTGAGCGCCGCGTAGTTCAGCGCATCATCACCGACCTTATTGCGTAAGGCCGGATCAGCGCCACCCTGCAACAGCACTCCTGCTGCAGCCGGGCTAATATTGGCGGCCGCATGGATGAGTAACGTATTGCCATCCTGGTCCGCATAATTCGGATTGAATCCGGACTTCAGCCCCTCACGTAACGTCGCTGGGTCATCCTTTTTAGCGGCCATCACCATATCGTCAATGGTGGGTGCAGCCCAGGCCAATTGCGACAAAACAAGCAGACAAGCGCACAGCGTCTTTTTAATCATCGTGACCAACCCGTCTAGCCCGTCAGCCCTAGGCGCGGCCCCAGCACCGACGCGGCCGCTGGAAAGAGCGCCAGGAAGTTACGACTGGTCGCTGCGGCAACCTCGGCATAAGAAATCTGACGCAGGTCAGCAATGGCTTCCGCCACATGGCGGACATAGGCGGGTTCATTCGGTTTGCCACGATACGGCACAGGCGCCAGATACGGCGCATCTGTCTCGATCAGCAGTCGGTCCAGTGGCACTCGACGGGCGACATCATGCACCTGTTCGGCCTTTTTGAAGCTGACGATGCCGGAGAGCGAAATATAAAAGCCCATGGCCATGGCCTGCTCTGCAACTGCAAACGATTCCGTAAAGCAATGCAGAATGCCACCAACCGTATCGGCACCCTCCTCACGCAGAATACGCAAGGTGTCATCAGCGGCCTCCCGGGTATGAATCACCAGCGGCTTATTCAGCGCTTTGGCCGCACGGATATGAACACGGAAACGCTCGCGCTGCCATTCCGGCTGATCCTTGTGCCAGTGGTAATCCAGACCTGTCTCACCAATCGCCAACACTTTGGGGTGTTGCCCCAGCTGACACAGGGTGTCCACATCGGGTTCCTGGTTGTCCGCATACTCCGGGTGAACGCCCACCGATGCAAAGATATGTTCGTGCGCTTCGGCAATCGCCAGCACCTGTGGTGCCTCTTCCAGCGTCACGCCAATCGTCATGCAGCCAGCAACATCATTGGCTGACATGGCCGCCAGCACTTCAGGCAGTCGGTTGGTAAGACCATCAAAGTCCAGATGGCAGTGGGAATCGATCAGTCGTGACATGATATTCAATGGCCAGGCTCATAAAGCGCCAGCGTTTTGGAAAAGAGCGCCTCCAGGAAGAGACGGATATTTAACGGGTGACCACTCAAACGGCGTGCCTCCAACAGCACCTCCGGATAATGACTCAGTCGTACCTCATTGAGCTGCCCCGCCAGTTTCTGGAAGCCGGATAATTGTTCGGGGAACACCATCGGGGCTGCACTGAGATGGACCAATTGCAGATCCAGTGCCCAGCGTTGCATCCAGTCAACCAACAAAGCCAAACGCGTGCCAGACAGATCACCCTTGACGAGGGCCTCGCAGCTTTTAGCCAACGCTAGCGGATCCAGACGAGGCCCCAGCATTAATTGCGCCAGCAATGCATCAACCAGCGCTACTTCCGCCAGCGCATCCTCACTGGCCTCAGGGCGTTTTTCAGCGGCGCCGGCCAATTCAATCGCAAAGCGCAACGCACCGGCACACCGGTTCAGCCAGCGCCCGCCGTCATGCAGGGGTGGCGTTAGACCAGCAAAGGCCTGCAAGGCAGCCTGGCGGCTTGGCACACCGAGCGGCACAGCACGTGTGCGGCTCCGCACGGTTGGCAACAGGCGTTCCGCCGCATGGCTGACCAGCAGAAAATGGACACCCGCGGGCGGCTCTTCCAGTGACTTCAGCAGTGCATTGGCCGTTGCCTCGTTCATCGCCTCCGCCGGTTCAATCAAAATCACACGGCGGCCGCGATGACTGCCCACCTGGATAAAGGACTCCAGGCCACGAACCTGGTCAATACGAATCTGTTCGCTTTTTTTCCGGTCGGCTTTTCCTGTGCTCGTTGGTTTGTCCGATTCGACATCGACCAACGGCTCTTCAAAGGCTTCCGGCCGTATCCGACGAAAATCCGGATGATTGCCGGAGGCATGCCAGGTACAGGCGGTACAGACACCACACGCACGTCCATCCGACAAGGGCGCATCACACAGCAGACTCTCTGCCAGCTTTTCTGCAAATTGCAGCTTACCAATGCCCGCCGGCCCGGAAATCAGCAGCGCATGTGACAGACGATCACGCGTCCGATCCACCTGTATCTGTGTCCAGGCCGCTTCGTGCAGTTTGATCCAATCAAGCATGGGGGTTCAACAAGTCTGACAACGCATCAAGAATCGCCTCACGAACCTCATCCATGGGGACGTCGGACGCAACCCGACGAATGCGTCGCGGATACTGTGCTGCCCGATGGTGATAGGCATCTCGTACGCGCTGATGAAAATCAGCCGCCTCCCGTTCAAAGCGGTCCAGAATGCGCGTATCGTGCAGGCGCGCCTGGGCCGTGGCTACCGACACATCAAACAGAATCGTCCGATCCGGTTGCAAACCTGCCTGCACCCAGGATTCCAACGCCGTAAACTTTTCTTCGGCAACGCCTCGGCCTCCGACCTGATACGCATAGGTGGCATCAGAAAAGCGGTCTGAAATCACCCAAGCACCCTGCGCCAATGCGGGTCGGATCACCGAAGACAAATGCTCGGCACGGGCCGCAAACATCAGCATCATCTCGGTTTCAGGCGCCATGGGTTCATTCAGCAGAATAGTGCGTAATGACTCACCCAACGGCGTACCGCCCGGTTCACGCGTCACCACCACGGCATGGCCCGCTGCTGTCAGGTACTCACGCAGCCACTCGATGTGCGAGCTTTTACCGGCGCCATCAATGCCTTCGACCGTGATAAAGCGGCCCGGTAGAACTGACTGACGCATCGTTATTTGCCTCGCTGAAACTGATTAACGGCCTGATTATGGGCGTCCAGCGTGGCCGAGAACTGGCTGGACCCATCACCACGGGCTACAAAATACAGGGCATCGGTCTTCGCCGGATGCGCCGCCGCCTGCAGCGATGCTTCGCCGGGCATACAGATCGGCGTTGGCGGCAGACCGTTCCGGGTATAGGTATTGTGCGGCGTATCGCGCTGTAGATCGGCCTTACGCAGATTGCCGTCAAAACGCTCACCCAAACCGTAAATCACCGTCGGGTCGGTCTGCAGCCGCATGCCTTTACGCAGACGGTTGACGAACACACCCGCGATCTGTGCACGGTCAACCGCGGCGCCGGTTTCCTTTTCGACAATAGAGGCCAGAATCAGCAACTCATACGGGGTTTGGAGCGGCAACCCGGCTTCCCGACCAGCCCAGGCCGTATTCAGTTGTTTCTGCATGGCCCGATGGGCTCGCGCCAGCAACTCCAGATCGTCCGAACGTTTATCAAAGCGATAGGTATCCGGAAAGAACCATCCTTCCGGTGCCTGGCCGGCCATACCCAACCGGGTCATGATGGCCGCATCATTGAGATCCTGCGTCGTATGTACCAGTGCGGGCTGGGCATTCAGTTTGGCCCGGATCTCACGAAAACTGGCACCCTCCACAATCAATAAATCTGCCTGGCTCGTATCCCCGCTCGACAGCTTGCGAAGCATCGCCCACAACGACAGACCCTGATCGAACTCGTAGCTCCCGGCTTTAATTGACGATGCCAAGCCGGCCACACGGCCCACCGTGCTGATCACCCAGGCCGGTGCCCCCACCCCGCCATCCTGCAAGGTCTGCGCCGCTACACGTAAAGACGCGCCCGCCGGTATACGAACCAGCAATTGCGGTTCCGCCAACGGTACGGGCCAGAGGCGCACCATCAGAACCGTAAAACCGGCCACAAGCGCGCTGGCAACAAAGAATTTGGCCAAAAATTTCATAGCCCCTTATGATACCAACCCTAGCCTTCAAATCCTTGATTCTTCCTCACTGCGATCTCACCAAGCCGTCGTTTACCATGACCTCTATGCAACTCATTCCGCTCCCGCACCTGGCCATTCTTGATGTTACCGGTGACGATGCCCAGACCTTTCTTCAAAACCAGGTCCCCAGCGATATCCGCCTACTCAATCCGGCGCGTGCCCAGATCTCTGGCTGGTGTACGGCCAAAGGCCGCCTGCTCACCACCTTTGTGATCTGGCCGATCAGCGGCGGTTACCGTCTCGTGTTGGCCGGCGACATCCGTGACAGCATCGCCAAACGACTCAAAATGTATGTGCTGCGCCTCAAAGTACAGGTTGCGATCAGCGATGACGGTGTTTACGGACTCTTGAACCCGGCCACCATGCTGGGTGATCTGACCCTACCCGTATCTGACTGGCAGGTCGCTGCCAGCAATGGCCTCACCGCCGTGCGCCTAGACCCCAGCCGTTGCCTCATCACCGCATCGACAGTCGCCATGAACGCACTAGCAACACCCCTGCCCACGGGCACCACGGAAGCGTGGGTGCGCACCGACATCGAGCAGGGCTTTCCCCTGGTTACCCAGGCCACCAGCGAACATTACGTACCGCAGATGGTTAACCTGGATAAGCTCGGTGGCGTCAGCTTCAAAAAAGGCTGCTATCCCGGCCAGGAAATCGTTGCCCGCACTCACTACCTCGGCAAAATAAAACGCCACCTGTACCGTGTCACGGCGCTACAGCCCATACAGGCCGGCCAGGAGGTTCGCGCCACGGCGCTTAACGGGCAGAGTTGCGGCAGCCTCGTCAGCACTGCGCCGGCCGCCGATGGCAGCCAGTGGCTGGCGCTGGCCGTACTACAGCAGGATGCCGCCGAAGGCCCGATTTACGTGCAGACGGCACAGGGCGACATCGGCCTACAGTGGGTGGAACTGGTACTACCCGACGACCCGCCGAAGGCTTAATCTTCAGAAATCAGCACCGGTGTGCCCACGGGCACCCGGTCGAAGAGATCGATCAGATCCGTATTGCGCATCCGGATGCACCCGTGTGACCCCGGCACCCCCAGCACCACACTGTCTGGCGTACCGTGGATGTACACATAACGCCGCATCGTATCGACCTGCCCACCGCGGTTTTTACCCCGTTCCTCACCGCATAACCAGAGTATACGGGTCAAGATCCAGTCCCGATCCGGCTGGGCTTGCATCAATTCCGGCGTGCATACCTCGCCCGTCGGCCGTCTGCCACGAAGTACGGCACCCATCGGCAAACCATCGCCGATTCGTGCCCGGATGCGATGCTGCCCGCGTGGTGTCTGATAACTCCCCATCTGTTCACCCGCCCCTTTGGCGGCCGTCGAAACAAGATAGCGCTGCAAAACGTTCCCGGCGTCATCCAGGAGCGTCAGGCTCTGCCCGGCAATTGACACTTCAATCCGCATCGCTCATCCCTGTCAATCGCTGCGCCCGCAGATCCTTAGCCTCGGACCGGCGACGCTGAAAGAAGGCGCTGATCAGCCGGGCGCTCTCGTCTGCCAACAATCCACCCTGCACATCGGCATGATGATTCAGTTTTGCTTCGGCAAACAGATCCACCACACTGCCACAGGCCCCGGTTTTAGGTTCTGATGTCCCATACACTACACGCGCAATGCGCGCATGCTGGATCGCGCCCGCGCACATGGCACAGGGTTCCACCGTCACGTACAAGGTACAACCCGGCAAGCGGTAATTGCCCAGACGCTGCGCGGCATCGCGCAACGCCACAATCTCGGCATGCGCCGTCGGGTCATGCCGGCCGATCGGTTGGTTATAGCCCTCACCCACAATCTCACCCGCACACACCACCACCGCTCCCACCGGGACTTCGTTGGCCGCCGCACCCGCACTGGCCAGCGCCAACGCGTGCTGCATAAATACGTGATCCACTGCTTGCATCAGGCACCATCCAGATCGTCATCGTCAATATGCATGCGGTGCAGAAACCGGTGAATCACCGGTGTAAACATGATCGCAGTCGAGGCAATCAGCACCAGCCCACAGAATATGGCATAAAGACCAGCAAACAGCTTGCCCTCAACGCTGACAGGTGCCGCTAACACGCCCATACCCGACAGAATCATGGCCGCATTCACAAAAGAATCGATCCAGCTCAAGCCCTCGAACACGTGGTAACCCGCCATACCCCCAAACAGCGCGAGGCCAACAATCACGCAGCCGAAGAAGATGGAGCGCGCCAAACGGCCGGCAAACTCCTGGCGCGAGGCCAGCGGTTCACTCAAACGTTCAAAGGCAATGATCTGGGGAATACGCATCATCCAACCGAAATAATTGTTCAGCTTCGTATAATAACGGCTTATCCGGCAAACCTTCCACAGGCATTTCGCTAGGCACACCTCATGACGCTCGACTTGGCCGGACAGGCCATTCTTTTTATCACCGCGGTGATTGCCAACTTCTTTTCCGCGCTCTCTGGTGGCGGTGTTGGCCTGATCCAGTTTCCGATTCTGATTTTTCTGGGGCTGCCTTTTGCTGCAGCCCTGGCCACCCACAAGGTCGCCAGCGTCTTTCTCGGGGTGGGTGCCATCCTGCGCCACATGAAAGAAAGCCATCTGGAACGGCGTAGCAGCCTGATTATTCTGGGGGCCGGTATTCCAGGGGTCATTCTCGGTGCCTCGCTCATCCTCAAAGCGCCGGAAAAAGAAGCCCTCATGACGCTCGGTGCTCTGACTATCAGCCTGGGCCTCTATTCCATTTTCAAACCCAAACTCGGTATCGACTACACCCCCAAAAACTGGTCGGGCCCGGGGTTATGGCGTGGCATGCTGGGGTTATTTATCGTTGGTTTCCTGAACGGCTCCATCACCTCCGGCAGCGGTTTATTTCTCACGATCTGGCTGATCCGTCATTTCGGCATGGATTACAAACGGGCCATTGCCTACACCCTCGTCCTCTGCGGCTTTGCCTGGAATGGCACCGGTGCCGTCGTGCTCGGCCTTGCCGGGGATATTGCCTGGGACTGGCTGCCTGCACTGATTGCCGGCTCCATCATCGGCAGCTACTTGGGTAGCCACATGGCCATTCGTCAGGGCAACCAACTGGTTAAGCGCGCCTTTGAAGCCACCACCATCCTCATCGGCCTCAAATTGCTGTTCATGTAACGGATGCAGACAGCAGGCCTATAATCAAAAACTATCAGAAACAGTTTTAGAGGCGTGCCATGAATCTGGAAAAAGTAGTCTTCGGTTTTTTTATTCTCTTGGCGGCAACGCTTAATTTCGGGTTTTTCATCGGTGACATCGCACGCCCCGAGTTGCACCACGTCTACGAACTGTTCGCAGCCATCGTCGTCAACCTGATCGCCACCAGCCTCAAATTCGGTGATCGCACACAGATTGGTGCGATCCACCTGGCCACCAGCCTGGTCGCCGACTTGCAACTGATTGCTGCCGCCGTGACCTGGGGTGTGGCTGTGCACGTCATGGGCATCGGCATGACTACAGAGATTACCTCTAGCGTTGTCTCACTCTCGGGGGGGGCCCTCTTCGCCAACGTCGTCTCGGTCATTCTGCTGATTGCCGAAACACTGATGATGCGTCGTTAAGCCGTACAAAACGACATCCCCTGCTGCCAGCCATGAGCATCACCAACAACAGCGTCCTCTTTGTCATCCTGCGTCGGATGCGGGCGCCGCTGATCGTCATGATCCTGATCTACGCCATCTCGATCACAGGTTTGGTGCTGATTCCCGGTGTCGATGCAGCCGGACTGCCCACTGCGCCGATGTCGTTTTTCGACGCGTTCTATTTCATCAGTTACACCGCCAGCACCATTGGCTTTGGTGAAATACCGAACGCCTTTTCCTACGGCCAACGCTTCTGGGTCACCGTCTGCATCTATCTCACGGTCATTGGCTGGAGCTACGCTATTCTGAGCATTCTTAACCTGCTCAAGGATGACGGACTGCAACGCGCTCTGGCGACCAGTCGCTTCCAACGCAAAGTCAACAACCTGGCCGAACCCTTCTGCATTATCTGTGGTGTCGGCGAAACCGGCACACTGATCTGCAAAACCCTGGATCAGGTCCAGATGCGTTTTGTGGTTCTGGACACCCGCGCAGACGCCCTACAGGAAATGGAGCTGGGCGACTATATCGCGGACGTCCCCGCACTTAATGCAGACGCCCAGACACCCGGCATCTTGCTACTCGCTGGTTTGCGCCACCCCAACTGCAAAGCCGTCCTCGCCGTCACGAACAGTGACGATGCCAACCTCGCCATCGCCATGAATGTCCGCCTACTCAACCCCGGCATTCCGGTCATCGCCCGTGCCGAGCATGCGGCCACGGCCGCCAATATGGCATCGTTCGGTACCAATTTTGTGGTGGATCCCTACGCACTGTATGCACAACGCTTGGCACTGGCTATGCGCAGCCCGCCAAGCTACCAGCTTGTAGAATGGCTGACCCGCGTGCCCGGCACCCCCCTTCCCGAACCCCACAAACCACCCACCGGTAAATGGATCATCTGTGGGTATGGCCATTTTGGCCGTGCCATCGTCCAGCAGCTGGACCGCCTTGGTCTGCATGACGATATCCGCATCATCGACCCGCGGCCCACCAACCCCGATGACCACCAGAGCATCCTCAGTCAGGGCACCGAAGCCAACCCACTGATTGATGTCGGCATTAAAGACGCTGTAGGGCTGGTCGCCGGCTCGGACAACGACATCAACAACCTCTCTATCGCCATTACGGCACGCGAGCTCAATCCAGACCTCTTCATCGTCATGCGTCAAAGCAGCTCAGCCAACTCCCTGCTTTTTGAAGCCTTTGATGCCGACCTGACCATGATTACCACGCAAACCGTGGCCCATGCCTGCTTGAGCTACCTCACCACCCCTATGCTGGCTCGCTTTATCCGGGAGGTTGAAAAGCAAACACCGGATTGGGCAGCATCCATCGTGACTGAACTCACCCCCATCTGTGCCGGCCGCGTGCCCTACGTCTGGACAACCCGGATCAACCGCGTCAAAACACCGGCCCTGGCGCAACAACTCCTAAACACCGAGAATGTCATCCCCCTCTCGGTACTAATGACCTCCAATCGCAACCGGAGCGAATCTCTGAAACTATTCCCGCTCATGCTGGAACGTGCCGGCCAGATGATCCTGCGCCCGGAGCCCAGCCTGCCCTTACACACCGGTGACAAAATTATCTGGACCGGTAACCGTGACGCCTGGAACGAGCAGAAACTCACCGCCAATTACAGTAACGCCCTGGACTACGTGCTGACTGGCTCAAGCAGCACCGGCAGCTGGTTGGGAAAATTACTCAACCAATGAAGGCACCGCGTTATCTGATACTTCTGGGCGTTGCCGTCTTGGTCGGTTGTGCCTCCTACAGCGGTGCCGGACTCACACCGGGTGTCGCCAGCGTGGCTGATGTCGAAACCACCATGGGCCAGTCTGGTATGACCTGGAAAAACCAGCGGGGTCAGATCACACAGCTCTCTTACCCACGCGGCCCAGCCGGCTGGGTCAGCTTTATGGTCTATTTTGATGACCAGGGCAAAATGACCCGCAAGGAACAGGTGCTTGATCTAAAGCACTTTACCGAGATCAATGTCGGCGATACGCAGGAACAGGTACTCAAGATCCTTGGCCCCTACCGAGACACCTACCGCTTCCCGCAGAAAAACGCGCTGGACTGGAACTGGGGCTGGTGTGACCAAAGCCTATTACGCATGGCCTATACCGTCAGCTTTAACCAGGACACCCTGCTCGTTCAAAGCACCGAGATCTGGCCAGATCCATTCTATCAGCGTGGTGGGATGTACTCGGCATATTGCGAACCCTGGACGGGTGATGGGTCACTCGAAAACCCGTAACCCACTTAAGCCTCTCTAAAGCTTCGATTCATTTTCACATAATCCGGATGTGAAATGATGCCTTCGGTTAATTAAACGGAGGCTCACATGAAGAATAATTCAGGTTTTCCCCTAAAGCATTTAATAGGCTTAACGGCTCTTGTTATTCTTAATGTGGCCGAAGCAGCCACAACGACGCCACAAGATCTACTTGCGGCGTACAACCAAAAAGCAAAAGCCAACGACAAGAATTTCCAAGGGTTCTCCGCCAAACGTGGCGAAATTTTTTACAAGGAAAGCCACGGGGAAGAATGGAGCTGTGCCAGTTGCCACACGGACAACCCCGCTAACGCCGGTAGCCATGCCATCACAAAGAAGGTCATCAAACCTTTGGTTCCAACAGTAAATGCTGAGCGATTTACAGACCCAGCGAAGGTGGACAAATGGTTTAAGCGTAACTGTAATGATGTTTTGAAACGTGATTGCACGACGCAGGAAAAAGGCGATTTCATCACTTATCTATTAACGGTCAAAAAATAATAAACAAAGGTTAAAAAGTGAAACAGACAACACCTCGTGTATTGAAGAACCTAATGATCAAATCAATCTTTCTGACGTTAACGACCGTAGGCGCAGTCCAGGCTGGCGAGCATAACTATGGCCCTTACCCGGAGGTGTATGTCCAGGAGTGTGGGAGCTGTCACACCCCCTACCCTGCAAATGCATTAAACCAAGCCGGATGGAACATACAGCTGTCCAATCTAAGCAAACATTTCGGTACGGACGCAAGCGTTGACACAAAGACACTAGAGCAAATTAGAAATTACCTGATGAATAATTCGACCAAAAAGACAAAATCAGCGCCACAAGAAGAAACCGCAAGAATCACAAAAACCGCCTGGTTCTTGAAGGAACATGGCAACAAACCGCCAGTTGGGCGTTCATTCAGCAACTGTTCCGTCTGTCATACACAGGCTGACAAAGGCGATTTTAGTGATACATCATTAAAACTTCCGAAGGGCTTCAGCAAATGAAAGCTGATGCAAAAGATAACCAACAAGAACGCATCCTTGTTTGGGATATTCCAACACGAATATTTCATTGGCTGTTGGTTGCTTCATTCATAGTCGCCTATCTCACAAGCGAAACCGAAAAACTGCGTGACTGGCATATGGTTTCTGGCTATCTGTTAGCCGGATTAATTCTGTTTAGGTTAGTTTGGGGCGTCACTGGAACAAAATATGCAAGGTTCAGAGATTTTGTCCGTGGCCCCGCCGCAGTGCTCGACTATCTTAATGGGCTGTTCAGTAATGAATCCAAACATTATGTAGGCCACAATCCTGCCGGCGCTATTGCCATTGTGCTGTTACTCACATGCGGACTAGGCATGGGCGTAACAGGTTGGTTGCTTTTCAATGATCTTGGTGGCTCTGTCATTGAAGAGGGGCACGAAGCACTCGCGACTTTCATGCTCACTGTCGTCATCGTCCATGTTCTCGGCGTTATGTTGTCGAGTATCTTGCACAGGGAGAATCTTGTGCGTGCGATGGTGACTGGATACAAATTTGGCGATAAATCCTTAGGGATCAAATATCAGCATGCCTTGCTTGGCCTTCTGCTGCTTACCGGGTTCCTGTATGTAGGCCACGCTCTATTTTCTGGCGCACTTCCCTTATTCATGCCATAAGTGCTAAAGACTGATCTATGAGTACACCTATAAAACACTTAATGCTTTTCGCATTGCTTGGCGCACAATCCGCTATTGCGCAGGACAAGTACAACCAATTCGGCAAGGCTCCCATGCCAGGAGAACAGGTCTATCAGAAAGTATGTATTACCTGTCATGGCCATGGACTAGCCGGTGCTCCACAGGCAGGAAGGAAAAAAACGTGGACACCACTGATTGCCGAAGGCTACGATGACCTAGTTGGGAGTGCCCTTACGGGTATCCGAATGATGCCCCCTAAAGGTGGTGCGCCAGAGCTTTACGATATCGAAGTAGCACGAGCCGTCAATCACATGGTAGCCATGGCAGGTGGCTCATTTCCAGAACCTACAGAGACAAACGTTAAAGCAGCAAAGCTAGTAGGCGAGAAGAAACACACCGAGCGACTTAAAAAGGCCGCAGCCGCACGAGCCATGCAACAGTAAGTTCAGCGTAATTCTCTAATCAGCAACGGGAAATTGAACAACGAACGTTGCACCCTCCCCGTTTTCCAAGTCTTCAACATTAACAGTTGCATTATTTTGCTGGGCAATCTGCCGAACTATAGCCAACCCAAGACCCGTCCCTGAGGATTTCTGTCCGAGTACGCGGTAATAGGGTTCAAATATCCTCGACTTTTCATCGTCAGGAATTACAGGGCCTTGATTGGAAACTTTGAGCTTGACCTTGTCTGGTGCAGTTGTGATGTTGATATGGATTACGCCAGGGCTGGCACCATATTTTGAGGCGTTATCCAGCAGATTCTGTATTAATCGTTCGATTTTTCCCAGATCAGCTTTGATGACGCACTCACCCTGGACATCAATCTCTACAGACTGAGCTTTGCTTTCAAATACTTTCTCGAATGAACGGGCGATCTCTCGGCAAACCACATCCAGCATGAGATACCCCTTCTGCTGGTCATCGGTTGCACTCGCAACCCGGCTGAATGCCAACAATTGCTCAGCTAACCGTGTCGTTCGCCTAAGACCTTCCAGTGCTGCCATTAGAGATTCATTTCGTTCTACCTCTGTTTCTGCACTCAAAGCATTTTGCACATGAATCTGTAGTGCTGCGATAGGGGTGCGTAGCTCATGGGCAGCGGCATCAATAAACCACTGTTCTCTTTTAAAAGCCTTATTGACTCGCCCCATTAGACCGTTCAGTTCATCAAGAACCGGTTTAAGTTCAATAGGTGTTGATTCAAAATGAATCGGCGTGAGCGCTTCAGGTTCACGGCTGGAAATTTTCACAGCAAGGTTCTTGAGCGGTGTCAGATTGAAATGCACAAGGGCATTAACAACGATCAGCAGAAACAGAGTACCCAGCAGGAATGGGGTCAATACTGCCAGTGCTAACTTATGCGTCTTTTCATCAAGGACTTCATTGTGCTCCGCAGCAAGCACCCAAATGCCGCCTGATTTCAGAGCAAACACTTCCCAATATTCGTCATCCAGCTTCTGATTGCTCGACCCCTCGACAAAAGGACTCAATGGGACCTCTGGCGCAGATTCAGACTTGGCCAGAAGCAACCCTGTATCGTTCCACACCTGAAACGCAATCTTTCTCTCATACTCATGCCCAGATGAGTCACCATTAGTCCCAGAATTGGTTTCGATGGATGCCGGTAACGAAATGGAAATCGGATCGTTTGAAGGTCTATGCTCAATCTGGTCCGTAATCAGCGCCTCTAGCACACGTGCCGAGGTTGCTAGGCGTGCCTTGAAAATCTCATCGGTTTCATGTTCCAGCGCCCAATATGTCGCAAAGGCAACGCCTCCAAGGATAAGAATGGTTGCACTAACGATACCAATAACCAAATGCTGACGCAGAGAGAAGTATCTATTTTTCAAGTTAAATCACCGATCCGGTAGCCAATGCCCCGCACAGTCTTGATGGCGTCTGTATCGAGTTTTTTTCTGATTTGATGAACATACACATCAATTGCATTACTTTCGACGCCCTCACCCCATCCGTAGAGAGACTCCTCTAGCTGATTACGGCTGAAGATTTGCTGGGGGTTCTCAGCCAGTTTTCTCATCAGCATGAATTCACGGCGCTGCAGATCTACAGGTTGACCTTTCCATGTAACGGAATAGGCACCTAAATCTAGTTTTAACGGGCCGATGACCAACAAATTGACTGCTGCGCCACTTCGTCTTCGTTCCAGCACTCGGATACGCGCTAACAACTCGTCAAGTTCAAAGGGTTTGGTCAGGTAATCATCTGCTCCGACATCAAGCCCTTTGATGCGGTCTTTCAACGCATCTCTTGCAGAAAGAATCAGTATAGGCAAATCAAGCCCTTTGGATCTGACATGCTCAATCACCGAAATACCATCAGTTTTTGGAAGGCCAAGGTCGAGAATAACCAAATCAAACCCACCTTCTAGAAGGGCGGTAATCGCAGACTGTCCATCACTAACGTGATCCACGCGATATCCAGCCCTACTCAAGGCTGATACAAGCCCTGAAGCTAGCAAAGTGTCATCTTCAACCAGTAGCAATCTCATTTTTGTCTTTTATTGTCCGATGACATATTGTTCTACAACAATATCTGGTCGTCGATATAGTTCCAGTACCTGGTTTCTCATTTCAGCATTATTCAGCTGGTAGCCCAGTTTGTCGGCCTCGGCAACCTCAATTGATCTGCCTTGACCTCGGGTAGGCTTTGGTGCAATAGCGTCATAAGTCACGTTTCGCCATGGTTTTACAGGTTTCTGGAGCGAATCCTGCGCTTGGTCTGTTATCTCATCAATATAGGCTGAAGGAGCAGCATTTTTAGGCCGCGCCTTAAGCTGATCAAGACGGCTCCTAACCTCACTAGACTCCGTCCAATCTGATGCGAGCGTAGGATCAACAGACCCTAGCCCGCATAGAATGGCAACGCTTAGAGTCAGAAAGAACCTCACTGACCATCCTTAAGCGGTGTTGCAGTACCTTCCGTGGGGAGCGGCTGAAGGATCGCTGCCGGTTCAGTCTGTTTTTGTTGACTATTAGCAATATCCTTTTCAAGCTCCTGGAATGCCTTGGTGGCTTTCAGTTTGGCATCAAGCGCTGAGTTCTTCTTGGTTTGATCGACAATGGCCTTGTTCATATCAACCACAGGAATACGTAGCAGAACATAGGCTCGGAACCCAGTTCCCTGTGGCATGATCTGGCGCTTTGCCACATTGAAACCACCTAGATTGACTTCCGAAATAACTTCTTTAGAGGCGCGCTCAATTTCACGATTAAATTGCGCATCCTGGCCCACACCAGCCTCAACTGCAAATTCCTTCATGGTTGAAGAGATCTTATTGCTGACTTGAGCAGCCAAACCAACTTTGGCATTCAGGATTGCCTTATCCAGCGCAAATTGCAGATCCGATGAATAATCAGTGGCAACCGCATACATATAAGCGCTATCCGACGGCGGCTGCAGGAACCAGTCGGGTGCTTTATCGATGGTTTGTTCTGCCTGTTTTGCCATGGCTTTCTGTCTTTGCTGCTCCTGGTGTGCAGCGTATTCAGCTGTGCCATAAGGGGGAGTTGAAGAACATGCCGTGATAATTGCTGATAGAGCAGCAATTGATAGAATTTGTGTGCTTTTCATGATGGATTCCTCGGTTATTGATGCGTTGTTGGCAAAATGATCTGGTAACCGCGTTTGACGTACCTGATCTGGTCAAGAGAAAACTCGGAAAGTCTGGCGTTGAATTCCTGAAAACTGTAGCTATCTCGCCAATTGACTGGCTGCTTGCTGGCAACGATCAAAAGATATTCATCAAGCAGTCGCCGGTTACGTGGGAGCGTATGAGGAAGCTCGACCTGAAAGCGATAGGTCTGATTCGGCACCACTCTTTTCCGCTCAATCCGTCCAGTTGATTCATGCGCATTCGGAAAAATCCGCTCAACACGGGCATCACGATTCGGGTAAGGAAGCCAACTGAAAATCGCTACGTACATCGGCTGGCTGGGCTCAAGGGTTAGAGACAGCGTTTCCCCATCCCTGAATGCGGTGTTATTCAACCGGACACCCAGATCAAAATCACGATCAGGTTTGCCACGATTAACGACAACATCAGCGACCAGTTGCACCCGGCATACTCTGCTTCCTGCAACCTTCGAGACTTGCTGGCTAATCTGACTAATACCCCGGATATTGCCCCCCACTTGATTCCAGAGAATCTTGTTCATCTGACAATAACTGGAGTCAGGGCCCATATCCGTTGCCTCACGGCAAGACATCTGCTGATCTACCGACAGCGTCTCGCCATAGAAACTACGAAGCGCATCAGTTTTTGCTGATTCTTCAGCGATGGTACATGCTTCCGATTCTGAAGTTTCAGGCCCAAAGAAATGCTCCCCGATACCCGGAACCCAGGAGGCAAATGCGTTGACGGAGACCAACATGAGCAATAACCATGTCAGCGCATAAAATGCTTTCAGGAATAAATCTTTGTTCATATTAATTCAACGCCACGGCAACAATCACGACCTTGCCAACCATCATCTGGTAAATATCTTCCGGCTTAAGCATTGGTCGCTCCTGAACGCCAACACTAGTCAATTTCATATTCAGCGGTTTGTTAAGGCGTTCTACGTGAATGGCAAAGTTGATATCTTCAGGCGCCAACCCGTCACTCTTGCGGATCTCCTCGTTATCCAGCTTGCCCATCGTGATGCCGATAAGATTGCCGTACATATCGAAAACCGGCCCACCTGAATTACCTTTATTGATTTTTGCCGTTAACTGAAATGTCGACGGATCTTCATTAATGCCGGTGCCTTTGGCGACAACGCCATTGGACAGCGAGGGAGTTGAACTACCCAACACGTACCAAAGGGGGTACCCCATAACAACCGTGGAGCTCCCCGGCTTGGCGCGCTGGAATGACTCGTTTTGAATAGCTCGATCTTTAGAGAACGGCGTATCAAGCTCAAGAACAGCCAGATCATCAGTATCTGACTTGAATACGACTCGTGCTTTGGAAACATCTCCAAGCCCATTCCGCACTGCAAAGTCCTTGCCCTGCTCAACGACATGCCGATTAGTAACCACCTTTCGGCCACCGTCAATCACAACCCCACTACCCCCCGTAATCTGGGTGCCAGAAGGAAATGGGAACATCTCGTAAAACGCTGGAATGCCGGGGCGAGCATAATCCGGCATACTGCGGATATCTTTATTAGTGACGCCCCGACGCGATAGCAATGCCGGTGCGGTCTCCCCGCTTTGCTTTGGAGTACCCACCAATGAGGGTGGCGGATTAGAAGGTACTGAAGGCTTGGATATGGATTGGCTGGACGACGTTTTATTTTCAGGAAAACCGTCCAATCGAGAGAGCTTTAACTGAACTGCCATTGCCTGCTGGATACGACCTTGCTTTAGATAAATCTGTTGCGCGGTTTTTTCTGAAGCAATCGCCTGACTTATCTGCCCTTTAGCAGCTAACGCGTCCCCAAGGGATTCATTAATCGCTGCCGATCCTTCAAATTTCTTACGCTGGATCTTTAGGTAACTGATGGCACCATCGAGATCTCCCCGCGTTAGTTTAAGTTTTGCCCAGTAAACAACAGGCAAATCCTTGGTTGGATGCTTGATAGCAAGCTGCTTCAGACGAGCATCCGCTGCGATCTGATTACCAGCTAGATCATCAATTTGTGCCCATAGGTACTGCGACTCCATTGGATCAGCACCGGATTTAGCTGCGTCCTTTAGCGTTTCCTTCGCACCTGCCGTATCGCCAAGACGAATCTGCGCATCTGCCAACCCTAGCTTTGCATCAGCGTAGGCAGGAGACTCCATTAATGCCTCTTGAAAATAGTACCGCCCCTTTTTGGGTTGCCCTAATTCAAGGTAGATCCGACCTATCGCTACATTGAGTTTGGCCGTATCCAGACCAGACTTTGGTTCAAACTGTTTCAATGCCTCGACCGCTGGTTGGTACATACCCGCCTGCGTATAAGCAGCGGCCTGAGCCAATGGGTCTAGATTACTACCAGCTATGGCTTGACTCATAACGAGCCATGCAAGCGCACTAGCAATGCAGAGGGGTCTAACCAGCTTCATTTCTAGTTTTTCACCAGAATCTCGACATCCCGACGTGAAACACGTTGTTTCTCATCAGCGATTTTGAGCGTTAGCCTGTGCTTGCCCGCAGGGATCTCCGCATGAGAAATGAAGATGCTGTTGTCGTGAATTTTCGCAATGGGCAGAATCCGGTTCGTAATATCGAACTGGAACGTACCGTAATAAACGCGGAACGATTCCCAAGAGATACGCTGGCCATCGTTAGGCCGGAAAAACACTTCAATCTGAAATGGAGAGCGGACTGATTTATCGACATCCGGCTGAAAAATCACGATTCGAGGGGCACCCGGGTCATCCGGCGGCATACTTTCACCGGTAGGCACGACCATACTCTGATACATACGCACCTCTTCTTCGGTCACAAGTTGAGAAGCCGTTGCCTCTGAACTCGACCACGCCAATGAAGTTGCCAACAAAATGCCTGCAATATAGGCTGGTTTCATCATGATTATCTCGGTTGAGTGAGCAATCGAGTAGGACTACCCGCTAAAGTAGGTGTCTGCTGGGCACCACGCCGCATCGCTTCTTTCGACACCCGATCTGCCACATAGGCATGAAGCTCTTGAGCATTAATCCGACGATCACCATTCTGATCAGCATCGCCTTCTAATCCTTTCATTACGAAATAGGAAAAGAGCCCGTGCCCAAGATCTGGTGAAGAAACCGATATCTGATTACCTGATGAGGATGAAATGACGGTTGTATTTGCCGGAAGCGTCTCGGCTTCTGAATAAATTGCTATCGGACGCGCTGACGCCAGCAGAGATTTGCCTGTGCGGGATACACCGGAATAGCAGCTATCCGTTATTAATGTGACAGATCGAGGGTGCTGTGCATTAATGATTTTGACCAGTTGTTCTTGAGATATGGCGGTGTCATCAAGGAGATCAGTTTTGGCATCAACCGGTAAAAGATAGCGTTTCTTTCCGTCCGGTGAGGCAAGCCCGTGTCCCGAATAGAAAACAAAAACGTCTGTTCGGTTATCGTTTACTTCGGCAGCTAACCAGTTACGTGTGGCCTGAAGGATGTCATTACGCTTCGCCTTGTTGCCCGTGAGAACTATGATTTTCTTACTGGGAACACCCAACGCCTTATTAGCATAATCATAGAAACTTCGTGCATCATGATCTGCAAACTCGGCGGGCGGCAAAGATTCATACTGCTCGGCACCGATAATGATAGCTACCGCATCACGTTTCTGGCTCTCAATGATCCTTGATGGATCAAGTTCTGGCAGTGCCGTTTGGCTGCTCTGACCTTCTCGGTCGATCGTGTAAACCCGGACAAAGCGCTCACCGTTCTCGCCTATCGCAACAACCTCGATATCGGTCATGCCAATCGGGACATAACGAGTCACTGTGTAGGAGCCGTTACTGCTACTGCCCAATTCTTTACCTGATACACGAAGCGACTGAATACCCGAGCCATCATTCGATTTCAGACGTATCGTCGTTTTCCCATCTGAATCAGGCTTTGTAAATTCAACGCGTAAGCCTGTTGCGTTTTTTGCTATGGGCTGTTCCCGAGGCAGGTCTGACTTAGGTATTGCCAACAGATTATTTTGAGCCAACGCTTTCGCTTCAGGATCCGCCGTTTGAGAGGCCGCTTTTTCAAGCCAGAGTCTGCCCAACGCCGGGTTGGCATTCGCGCCAGCACCTTTGATCAAAGCCCAGCCCAGATTGTTCTGGGCGATCGGGTTTCCTTGTTCTGCGGCCCTTTTCCACCAGAAAACGGCTTTTTCTTGGTTTGATTCAACCCCTAGGCCCTGTGAATAGACTGTTCCAAGATTAGCTTGGGCCTTTGAATTTCCCACCTCTGCCGCTTTTAGTAACCACTTCGCTGATTGCTGATAATCCTGGCTGCCCCCTTCCCCTCCAGCCAGCATCAAAGCAAGGTTGTATTGAGCAGCACCGTTATTCTTGGAAGCGGCTAGCTGGAACCAGCGACGAGCTTCTGCAGAATCTTTGTTGATCCCATAACCAAAACGAAGAAGATAACCAATTGCATTCTGGCAATCTGTATTCCCTGCATTCGCTGAACCAATGCATTGACTATAGGCGATGCCATAATCATGGCGCTCAAAAGCCTGTTTGGACTCAATGTATCCAGCAAACGCGGAACTCGCCCATATCAAACTTGATATGAAAACTGGCAAGACCACCCGCTGAAATTTTCGTGATTTTTGGCGCATACACGAAACCATCAGAATTCGAGTTTTTGGTTACTGCCAATGCCACCGCTTGTCATGCCTCCCGACGAAGATTGCGGCGCATTATTAGTGCTCGTTTCGGTCGGTTGTGGCGCAAAAGGATCTTCTGCCTTAGGTAGGCCTTGTTCCTTATCCTTATTAGCCCTGTAGATCAGATACCCAATTAGACCAGCGATTGCAACGCCGCCAACTGCAATACCAATCGCGGCTCCTGAGCCACTACCGCCTCCTCCACTGCTGCTACTACTGTGGTCATCATCAGCAAATGCGGGGAGTGAGCTACAAAGCAAGCTCGTTATGAGAACTCGTGACAGTAGTTGTTTCATTTAGACGTCCTTGGATCAGATCTTGGACGTCATTACGCGGGTCAAAAATTAAGGTTTTCTGAATTTTGAAACAAAGAACCCCTGCAGCCAGAAGCTCACAGGGGTTCTTTAGAATCTGTTGGTGGGCGGTACTGGGATCGAACCAGTGACCTCTTCCGTGTGAAGGAAGCCTTCTACCGCTGAATATAACCGCCCAACGAAGCGCGGATTATAGAGAACAACGCTAGCCAGGTCAACGC
>JACCDN010096952.1_pt1 | contig 29412 bp, 29 predicted proteins | sample 7441691 | NCBI WGS metagenome assembly JACCDN01 (sample SAMN15323439, study PRJNA562643) | freshwater metagenome | isolation source: river surface water | place: USA:Blue River Watershed | collected 2017-08-16 | reverse complement strand
TCGTAGAAGATGGTAGAATAGAGCCATTAGATCTAGAGAAAATAGATGCAATACCTGATACTCGAACTAAAGATTTATTACAGGTCTATTTTTATAAAAGTGAGATAATAAAGAGCTTGAAGACAACATCTGCTAATAGTGAGTTATCTGTAAAAATATCTGGTCTTAATGAAGATGTGCAATCGGAATTGGCGAAGCAACTGCAACCAGAAATAAGGAAGCTTGCATCTTCAAATCTTGGTCATAGTATAGGTAAAATAATATCATCTTTTCCAGAAGGCTCAAGGATGAAATATTTTGAAGATGTTGTTATAGAATCAATGATGAAAATAGATAATAACAAAATTCAAAAGATGTTACAACCATTCGATGGATCAGAAAAGATATCACTTTATACTAAATTGACAGAGGCTAAGAAAAAGACTCATGTTGAAAGGATAAATGATGAAGTGAAAATAGATGATGTAGAAATAACATTTAGATGATTACTTTATATTTACTAAAATATTTTCATATCTTTAGTTTGGACTGCAATGGCAAGTTTTTTATTTGATATATAGCTCTCTAGATGTTACAATTCCGAGTATCAGATATATAGAGGATATAGATTGTATGAAATTTACATTGTCTTGGCTAAAGAGATTCATTAGAACAAATTCTTCTACGCACGATATAGTTGATGCGCTTAATAAAATAGGCCTAGAGGTTGAATCTATAACGGATAAATCTGAAGAATATAAAGGGTTTAAAGTAGCAGAAATAAAGGCTAGATCGCAGCATCCGGACGCTGATAAACTTTCGGTATGCACTGTTTATGATGGTAAAGAAATGCTCCAAATTGTCTGTGGTGCGCCTAATGCTAGAGCAGGTATAAAAGTTGTGTTAGCTGAGATTGGAGCTGTTGTGCCAAATGGAAAATTTGCAATAAAAAAATCAAAGATACGAGGTGTTGAAAGCTGTGGAATGCTTTGCTCAGCAGGTGAATTGCTTCTTAGTTCAGACTCTGATGGTATTATAGAACTGCCTTCTGATGCTATTGTAGGATGTGATTTTGCAAGCTATCAAGGTTTAGATGATGTGTTAATAGATATATCTATAACACCCAATAGAGGTGATTGCGCTAGCGTGATTGGGATCGCAAGAGATTTAGCAGCATTTGGTTTGGGTGAGCTACATTTAGATAATAAAGAGGACATAGTTAGATATGGTTCATCTAATATTTCTATAGAAATACAAGACAAGAATTTTTGCAGAGAATTTTATGGTGCATATGTAAAAAACCTGAATGTATGTTCTACACCAGATTATGAAAGAACTATGAGGGCCATAGGATCAAGCAAAAAGTTGCCTCTTGTTGATATATCTAATTTTATTATGTTTTCATATGGCAGACCAAATCATATATATGATGCAGATAAAATAGAAGGTAATATTGTAGTTAGATCAGCAAAAGATGGTGAGCGTTTTATTGCAATAGGAGGTGAGGAATATAGCCTCTCAAGCGATGTAACTGTGATCGCAGACGATGTAAAAATACTTTCTGTTGCTGGTGTTATAGGAGGCGAAACAAGTAAAGTTACTGAACACACAAAAAATATATTTGTAGAAATGGCGAACTTTGACCCATCAATGGTTGCTAAGTCTGGAAGATATTTAAATATCATAACAGATTCTAGATTTAGGTTTGAAAGAAGAATAGATCATGGGAACACCGATTATGTTTTTGGCGTATTGCTGAAAGACATTCAGAAATATTGCGGTGGAGAAATAAGCGAAAATATAATCTCTTACGGAAACAAGCATTCATTTATCGAGTCAATAAATTTTGACTATAAAAAAGTTAATAAGTTACTAGGAACTAATTTCACAGAAAAAGAGTGCTATGATGTTTTTTTACGCCTTGGATTTAAGTGTCAAGATGGAACTGTTAATATACCATCATGGAGGCAAGGTGATATAAAAATAGAGGAGGACTTGATAGAAGAAGTTGTGAGAATAAAGGGATATGAAACTATACCTTCCTTACTGTTAGATAAACCAGACACTTTCTTTTTGTCAAAAAATCATGATGCTATTCATGTTTTGCGTAATAGGGGTGTGAGCGAAGTTATATCTTGGTCGTTTGCTTCTGAAGCTGAAGTCAACATTTTTGGTGGAAGTGGTATAAAGCTTAAAAATCCTATTAGTATAGAGTTGATGTGCATGCGCCCAAGTGGGTTGATACATATAATTAAATTTGCAGCAAATCATATCAACAGAGGCTCGAAAAATGTTAGTATGTTTGAGATGGGGCCTATATACAACAATTTATACGAGCAAAAACAAGTAAACTCTTTATGTGGTATTAGAACTGGTGGTATAGGTATATCTCCACACAAAGAAACGAGAGAATTTGATTTCTTTGATATAAAAGCAGATTTATTTGCTGTTTTAGAATCTTATAATATAAACACAGATATATTGCAAATTAGCACTGATTGTCCACGTTATTATCATCCAACTCAATCTGCATCATTTAAAATAGGAAAATCTATAGTTGCATATTGTGGAGCTATACATCCATCTGTATTGAAGGAATTCGGTATAGACCAGAAATTATTTGCCTTCGAAATATTTCTAGATAATTTACCAAAGACTAAGTATAAGTTTAGAACATATAATGCTGTGTCTAACCTTCAGCCTATTGTGAGAGATTTTGCTTTTCTAGTTGATAAAAGTTTATCTGCATCTCAACTAGAAAAAACAATAAGAGGATCTGATTCTAATATAGCTAGTGCAAAAATATTTGATGTATATTGCGGTAAAGGTGTAGAAGATGGGAAAAAATCTATGGCTGTATCTGTCGTTATAGAGCAAAAAGAAAAAACAATGACAGATGCGGAAATAGATTCTATATCTGATGCAATAATTGCGTCATGCGAAGCAAAATTAAGCGCAGCTTTAAGAAGATAACAAAGCTGGTTTTTCAATTTATAATATGTGTTTTGTAGACAAGAACAGCATATTTTGAATCTAAATCGTCATATTAAATAAATATATTTCTATAAAAATATGTATTTTCATGCTTTTTATCTTGATAAAAAAAAGAATAATAATATTATTCCATAAGCTTTTTAGATTGTTAAAATTTTAAGAAAAGAAGACGATTGATTCAAGTATTTTTATATTATTAATAAAAGGTTGTATGTTTATGAAGAGAGTAAAAGGTTCTAGGCATCCTGTTGACATATATGTTGGACATCGCTTAAGAAAAAAGAGATTAGAGATGGGAATAAGCCAAGATCAAATAGGATCTGCTATTAATGTAACTTTTCAGCAAATTCAAAAATATGAAAAAGGTTATAATAGGATCAGTTGTAGTAAACTTTTTGAGATAGCTCACTTTTTAAAGACAAAAATAGGATATTTTTTCGAAAATCTTCCTCTGAAAACAACTGACGATGATTCTGAGATGCCATATGTATTCCATCCTCAAGAAGAGATGTTGTTAAGTGATGTTTCTCATTATAATCCTTATGATGACACATGGCATAATGATCCTGATATCAAGCAACTTGTAGATGCCTTTTCTGGTATAAAAGATAGACAAATAAAGGCTACTATCATTTCTTTAGTTAAATCATTCGTTAAAGATGATTGATCAAAAACGATTGATGTATAGGCATTTGATCTCTATAGTGCTTTTTAGTTACTTTATTCTATTTTGAGTTTTGAATGAAAATTTATTTAGCACAAGATACACCTATAGTTGGTGGATTGGAGTATAATTACCAAAGTATATGCCAGCACTATAATAAAAGCTTAGAGTTAGGCTGCGATGTTTGTGTGTTGCCTGAATTGTTTTTATGTGGTTATACACCTTCAGATCTCTTGTTGAAGCATAGTTTCATTAATAAAATAACTAGATATATAGATAAACTTTCGAATATAACAACGCAGACTGTTTTGCTTTTGCCAACCCCATATTTGATCAATGGAAAAGTTTATAACGCAGTTTTGGGATTACAAAATGGCTCTGTTATAGGAATATCCTTAAAGAAGAATTTACCTAACTATGGTGTATTCGATGAAAAAAGGTATTTCTCTAGTGGTGACCCATCAATTATATCAATAAATGGAGTAAAAGTTGGTGTAGTTATATGTGAAGATTTATGGACCCCAGAAATTGTTTCTAATCTAAAGCATGATGGGGCAGAAGTAATAATATCAATAAACGCATCTCCTTTTGAAATTGGCAAGCTTTCAAGAAGATTGGATGTTGTTCAGTCAAGATGGAAAGAATCTCAGCTGCCTATCTTGTATTGTAATCAAGCTTTAGGATTGGATGGTGTTGTGTATGATGGTTCTACATTCGCATATGATGGAGAAGTAAAGGTTGCTATGAAGCCCTTTGAAGACAGTTCTATTATAATAGATTTTCATGAGAAGCAATTTTCCAAATCAACTATACATTCTTACACAGAGATAGATATGGTTTATGGTGCTATTGTTTTTGGTTTAAGAGAATATTTTGAACGTACTGGATTCAAATCTTGTGTTATAGGATTATCAGGAGGAATAGACTCTGCCCTTGTTGCCGCTATAGCCTCCGATGCTCTAGGGCCAGAAAATGTTTTAGTTGTAATGATGCCATCTAAATTCACAAGCAAATCTAGTGTTGATGACGCCGCGGAATTTCTAAAAAGAAATCCTAAAATCTTAAGCAAGACTATAAGCATTGAAGAGATATTAGATGCATCTGTTAAATCAATATCTGATTTATCTCAAATAGCGTATGAAAATCTGCAAGCACGAATAAGGGGTAATATATTGATGAGCATATCAAATACAGAGGATAGGCTTTTATTGACCACGGGCAATAAAAGTGAAATTGCAACAGGATATTGCACTCTTTATGGTGATATGTGTGGTGCATTTAACCCTATAAAAGATGTATATAAAACAAATGTTATAGACTTATCTAATTGGAGAAACAAAAATCTACCACAGAGCATAAAAATTTCAAACGATTCTTTAAATGTGATACCAGAAAAAATAATATTAAAAGAACCTACAGCAGAGCTAAGAGAAAACCAAAAAGATACCGATGCACTTCCAAGATATGAAATTTTAGATAAGATTTTACACATGTATATAGAAGAGAATCTAGATGAAGAGGATATAATAAATGCAGGATTTGAGTGTGATGTAGTAAAAAAGGTGATTAAGTTGGTTAATCTTTCGGAATATAAAAGATGGCAGGCTGCACCAGGTGTGAAGATAACAAATCAGAGTTTTATCAAAGACAGAAGATACCCTATATCTATTTCATACGATAAAAATAGTTCAATATAAAGAGAAGTGCAATATATAGTAATATTGAGAGAAGACAAGTTATGAAGAATTTTTCTATATTTTATAGAAGTAAATAAAGCTTAGTCGGGATTCCTATAAATATAAGATCTTATGCAAATAACTGCTGCATAAAATATTGGGGTGTTTGAAATTGTAAAAATCAGCTTGAATATATAGCCATTTATGATCAATGGAATTGCTTGTTCTTTCGGTAATACATCAAGTGCCGCTAGAAATATTATCACAACAGATGTATCAAGAAGAAGAGATATTGCTGTGCTAAGGTTATTCCTAAGCCATAAATGCCTTCCTTTAGTCCATGCTTTTAAGGTTAAATATATATTTGTATCAAGCAGCTGAGATATATAAGAAGACATGGTAGAGCCTATAAAAAGCAAACTATAAATCCCAAATACATCATTAAATGTGTGGTCATTTATTTTAGACCAATTGGCAGCTGGCACATGGTTCATCAATGTAATTATGCATGCTGCAACTATATTCACAAAAATTGCGGATCTTACACAAAAAACCGCCCTCTCTTTTCCGTAGAATTCCGTTACTAAATCAGTTATTAAAAACGTTAGTGGAAATACAGTTGCACCTATTGATAGCTCAAATATGTGAATGTCACCAATAGGAATAGATATGAATTTTTGCGATGTAATGTTTCCTATGACAAGCAGCATAGAAAATAATCCACAAAGAGCGACGTATAGTTTTTCTGATTTGCTAAAAATAGACATCATTCAATTAAGAAGCTATTAAATTCAGATGTGATTTTACATCTATAAACAACATATATCAAGGCTATATTCAAAACCTTAATGTCGATTTATTATGGACAATTCCATTAACAACGAACCCTGCAGTTATAGAAGAAGCAATAAGATTCGAGCCTCCATATGATAAGAATGGCAATGGTATTCCAACTGCCGGCATCATCCCGGTTATCATTCCTATGTTTATGAATGTATGTATTACAATCATAAAAGAAAATGCTCCTGATATCAATCTAACGAATTGATGCCTGCTATGATTTGCAAATTGTAAACTTTGCCATGCTATACTTGCAAATAGAAATAAAACTATTGTGCTGCCTATGAACCCATATTCTTCTGCTATCACTGTGAATATAAAATCAGTATGTTTTTCAGGTAAAAAGCTTAACTGACTTTGTGAGCCAGACATAAAGCCAGCTCCAGTAAAGCTGCCAGAACCTATTGCTATCTTCGATTGTATAATATTATAACTTGCACCCAATGGGTCTTCATCTGGGTTTAAAAATGATAAAACTCGCTTTTTTTGATATGGATGCAATGAATTCCATACTATTGGCATTGAAGATAAGGCAAGAATCGCAGCTATGGCAAATTTCCATATCTTCATGCCAGCAAGCATGATTATGATAACACCTATAGATGTTATCACTAAAGCTGTGCCAAGATTAGGTTGCTTTAAAACCAATGCTGCTGGAATTGTTATCAATATTAAAGGTATTATATGAGTTTTAATGTTTCCAATTAAATTAATGTTGATATCATTATAATACCTAGCCAAAGCAACTATTAAAAATGGTTTTGTTATTTCAGATGGTTGAATTGTCATTCCACCTATTTTGATCCATCTTTGTGCTCCCATAGCTGTGTATCCTATAATATCTGCTATAATTAACAGTAATATTCCAATCAGATACATAACATAACTGTATTTATATATATGAGAAATATCTGAGATTCCTAATATTATTATGATGGTTGATGATATCAGTAATGAGATTAATTGTTTGCTTGCCCACATTGAAAAATCTCCGCCTCCAACTGAATAAAGCGTTGCTATATCTATCAGGCAAAGAAGTAAAATAGAAGATAGAAATAATATAGGAAAGCGTGATAACTTATCTAATATATTATTACTATTTATCATTATGATTCCCACACGTCACATAAGCCAACCATTTTTCTAACATCAGAGATAGTATTTCTTGCTATTGAACGGGCAATGGATGCACCTTCTCTCATTATTTTTTCTAGCTCAGCACTATCATTTAAAATTAGTCTATTTATTTCTGATCTTATTGGAGATATATGCTCTATTAATACATCAGATAGAGATTTTTTGAACTCTGCTGTATTTTGGCTTTTATCTCCATAATTTTCTATATCATCTCCAGTTATTGCACCGAAAATGTTGAGAAGGTTGGTGACAGCAGGTCTGTTATCAGGATCGTAATATATTGTTGGTTCCGAGTCCGTAACTGCTTTTTTAATTTTTGCAGCTATAAGATCGTCAGAGTCAGTTAAGTTGATGCGAGATCCATCTGACGTATCAGACTTGCTCATTTTATTAAGAGGGTCTCTTAAGCTCATAATACGCATTGTTTGCTTGTTTATCACTGCATTTGGTAAGGGGAAGTAATCACCATATGCTCTATTAAATGCTCCTGCTATGTCTCGTGCTAATTCTACATGCTGAGTTTGATCTTCGCCAACTGGAACAATATTTGCTTTGTATATCAATATATCAGCTGCCATTAAAACTGGATATGCATAAAGCCCTAATCCTGCTTTATCTTTTTCAGAACCTGATTTGCTTTTGAATTGTGTCATTCTATTTAACCATCCCACAGGTGTGAGGCATCCTAATATCCAAGATAATTCTGTGTGTTCAGGCACCATTGATTGTGGATACATCGGGATTGTTTTATAATCCAATCCGCATGCAATATATGTTGCGATCAATTTTAGTATATTTTTCTTGAGCTGGATGGGGTCTTGCCACACAGTTATAGCATGCATATCAACTACGCAAAACATGCTTTTTGTTTGATGTTGCATTTTTACCCAGTTTTTTATGGCGCCTAAATATCCACCTATATTAATATCTCCTGTAGGCTGTATCCCAGAAAAAATAAGCTTCGCATTCATAAATCACACCAAAAATAAGTTGATTACGTAACTTATCATAAATTATTATTGTCGTGAATATATATTTCTCTTCCTACAGAAAAATGGAAGCTAAAACTTTACATGTAAAAAATACAGAAGAATTTTAGGGGGATTTAATAAATATATTCTTGAAAAGTTCTAAATTTCTTAAGCATTCTGCTGACATTATTAGTTATCAGATCGTTGTTTTTATCTACCCATATTAATTCTGAAGATTCATGATTTTTTATTAATGTATCGTGATCTGCGCGTAGTAAAAATCTGACGTCGAAATGGTAATGTGATGACTCTCTTGAGTTAGCTGGTATTAGATGTACATCTATATCAAATATATCTGTTTTAACAGGTGATATATCTTTGATTCCAGACTCTTCAATTGCTTCTTTGATTGCGACATTTAAGAAATCTGCATCACCATCGCAATGACCTCCAAGCTGAAGCCACATATTCAGTTTTGCATGAAGCATAAGACATATATGTGTCATATCCTTGTTAAGTAGTAATGAAGAGGCTGTGAAGTGACCAAGTGTGCAAGATCTAAGAAGGCAATCAGGATTGGATTTTATGAATTCAAGCATATTTGTTTTGTATTCATGCTCTTCTGGATACATTGGATGATATTTTTCTATCATTGAATGTATATTTTTTAAATCTTCTTTCATCTTTATATGATTGTGATATCTATTAATATCCTTTTATCAGTCTCTAGATATAGCACCAAGTTTTAGAATCATTTTTTTGTGATAAACAATACTACAAGGAATGCTGAGGCAGTATAATAATGATATTATAGGAAGAGCGGTCCATGGATCTAGTATGACGAAAGCTATAATCATTCCGGCTGCAAGAAGTAACCAAGTAACGTAAGATCGATTCACTGATATTTTTTTCATAGAAAAAGTTGGTATATTGCTAACCATCATAAATCCTATGATAAGTATATATACACATACTGCCCAGGAAGGCATGACCCAATCAGTTATTTCAAATGTTATAATCATTGGCATCAAGCTTAAGCCTGCTGCAGCTGGTATAGGAATGCCTGTGAAGAAATATTTACCTATTATATTTGAAGAAGGGTCTTCTTGCTGAACATTAAATCTTGCAAGTCTCAATGCTGAGCAAGCTATATAAACTAGCACAACAGTCCACCCAACACCTTTATATGGCACAGAATGAAGCGACCAAAAATACATCAACAAAGAAGGAGATACTCCAAAGCTTACTATATCAGCTAAAGAATCTAATTGAGCACCAAAGCTGCTTGAGCAATTTAAAAGCCTAGCCATTCTCCCATCTATTCCATCGAAGAATCCTGCTATTAGTATTAGAGATGCAGCTGTAACGAATTTGCTATCCATGCCATACCTAACAGAGGTGATTCCTAGGCATAAAGCCAGGATTGTAAACATGTTAGGAACAAGCTTATATAAATGTATAGAGTTGACTTTGGTTTCGCTCATTGAACTTACCTTGTAATACCAACTGCTCTTTTATTATCACCTTTTGAGTATGCAACTATAGTTTCTCCGCCTATCATGTATTGACCTTCAATTACTTGAGGCTCTATTCCTTTAGGAAGGTAAATATCAACTCTGCTTCCAAACCTTATAATTCCAAAACGTTCTCCTGTTTCCACTTTTTGATCTGCAGAAAGATCACATACTATTCTTCTAGCTATCAAACCTGCTATTTGTACAACAGCAATTTTTTTCTTATCTTTTGTTTCTATTAGAACCGATTGACGTTCATTATGTTCACTTGCCTTATCCAATGAAGCATTTAGAAATTTGCCAGCATGATAATGAAGTTTTTTTATTTTTCCTTCAACTGGAATTCTATTTACATGCACATCGAATACATTTAAGAATATGCTAACCCTTGTCATTTCTTGATCTCCCATTTCAAGCTCGGCAGGAGGTGCAGCATTACTGATTTTTTGCACCACTCCATCAGCAGGGCTGACTATTACACCTTCAGCTATTGGTATTACACGATCTGGATTTCTGAAGAAAAAGACGCACCATATGCTTAATACAACTCCTATCCAACCTAATTTAGTTGATATTAAGAAAAGCAAAAATGTTACAGCAAAAAATATTAGAACAAAAATCTGACCCTCTTTGTGTATTGATGGAATAAAAGGCTTTATACTCTCTATCATATCGCGTAAGGTTTCTAACATGGGCAATTTCCTCTGAATTTTTTTTGTGAATTGAATAATATCGTATATTGTATATCACAAGTTCTCTGTGAAGCAAACCAATCTTTTTTCTATACTGATAAATATGATCAAAAATATCATACAAATTATGCTTTAACGTTTTATTAATTATTATTGTTGATAATAATTAAATTAACTTAATCAAAGGTAGAAAGTGAAATTTCTGTCTATTAGATTTCAAAAGGTAGTGAGCGGATTGAAGAAAAGCATTTCCAAACGCCCAGCTAAGAAATCTATCGTTAGTTCTTATAGGATAATAAGTCTAAGGAAGATGAATCAGTTCAAGAAATCTGGTAATTCATCCTAAAAGTATTGCATATCTATGGAAATATAGATATCATTCTGGTTAAATATGCAAACAAACTGAAGGTTTTAAAATGCGCTGTGCATCATATGCAACTGCAGAAGGGTACGATTTATCAAAAATATCAGATTATTTGAATACATTAAGCTATACTATAAAAAAATTCACCCCAGAGTTAATACACGCCTCAATGGAGGCTGATGATCTTGGTAATGACTGTGATGTTTTTATATTTGAATATGGGTGCATAATAATATGGGGTGCGAGCCTTGCTCAAGAGAAGATAATAATAAAAAAATTGAGTAAGTATGCAAGAAAGCTGCTTCCTGTGCCTTATGATGATATATGTGAATATAAAGTTGAAGATGTGGAAGAAACTACAATTGATGAAGAGGGAGATAAGATAACTATAGGTAGTGATAGTGCTATATCTATGATCTCAATTTCATATGGTCTTTCTCAGTCTATAAAATTATCTCAATTTGAAGATTCTGTTCTGAAAACAATAGAAGCTACAAAAATTATACCAAGAGAGCTGATAGAGTTAGGAAAAATAAGTCTTTCTAGGAAGGATCTTGCTAAAAAAATGGGAGAGCTGTTTGCTGTTAGGAATCTTATAAATCTATATAGCGATCTTCTAGATACGCCAGAGTTTTTCTGGAGAAGACCTAAGTGTGAGCCTTATTACATAATGACTGTAGAATTTTTAGATATAAAAACACGGACAGATATATTGAATAAAAGGCTCGATGTTTTACACGAATTATATGAGATGCTTTCCAATGAATTGCAGCATATACATGGATCAAGATTAGAGATAATAATAATATTTCTAATAACATTTGAAGTTATAATATCAATATTGCGCGACATATTGGGCTGGATATAAAGATTTCTCCTTCTTGGAACTTATTGTTTAATGTATATTCGTGCGTCTTATAAGTGTTAGTTCTTAAATATAAGTGTATGAGGCGCTGTTATTCTAGTTATTTCAGTATAGTAGGAATGATAGCAATACAATAAAGGATCTAATCTTATCGAAAAGGAAGATTTTAGTTTTCCAGTGTTTATTACTAATTTTGTTGAATCTCAACTTTCTAGGAGAGTGAGATTATGTGATTTTTCTTCACAGAATAGGCATATTTTATTTTGCATTTATTATGAATTCTTAAGAGCCAGAAATTAATTTATTATATAGGTCCAGTGCTTCATCTATTTCTAGTTTGTCATCTATAATGTCTACATATCGATAATAGTTTTTGAATTTGGCATTTGCAGCTTCTTCAGGCGTGTTGTATTCAGTGAGATAATTTCTATATTTATGCCAATGTAGACCACCAGATAGAGCTAGCTTATTTGTTTTTGGCATCAACTCTACAGCTCTTAATCCATTTGAAAATTTCTTTTTAGTTTGTTCTGGTGATCTCATATGAAATTCTCGGATAAATATTCCATGTGAAATTCCAGAGGCATATCTAACATCATCTAAAATATTTTCATACATTAACCGTGAATCCTCATCTGCTTTTATGGAAAGTGGGCCATTATAGATCACATGATGATTTCCCATTGAAAGAGAAAAATATTTTGAATATCTAAGGAAAATTTTTGGCACTATAATTCTTTTATCTTTGTATTGATCTTCATCAATTTCAGACCATTTAGCATTTCTATAATGTAACTTATGCCAAAATCTTTGATCTTTTATAGTATCGTAATCTTCCGATGGATAATATTTTGTTTTAATGACGCTAACAGCATCTGCCCATTTTGGCAAAGAAGCAATCGACTCTGATGGGTTTTTTGAGAATATCCAAAATTCATCAGCATCAACGGGGAATATCCATTCAGCTTCTGGCCAAATTTCATGGGACATTCTATATGCAGCTGTCATTAATTTATATTGATTATGTTCCTCTATGGGATCATGTATTAATATAACGGTAGCTAATTCTTTTGTTTCATTTATAAATTTTTGTATCAAGTTCCTTGTGTTATCTGATGAGTTATTATCTATCAGAATAAATTTTCTAAACCCTACAGCAAAGTGCCATGCCAAATTTTCGTATATAATATCATCCTCATCTTTTATCATTGAGATATATGATATGTTCTTCAATCCTTCAGGCGTATGTGTGAATTTAGGTGTAAAATTCTTACTTTGGCCGTTGGGTTGGTGCTCTATAACGTCATCAATGGTTTTTGTCTGAGAATGTTGTTTATTGTTCAGTGCTATTATTAAATAGCCAATAGATAAAGCTATTATTAAAATAGAAAATATGCTCTGGTTCTTTTTTGACATTCTCTTCTTCTATCCGTTAAATATATTGAAATTATATATTGTTTCACAGATTGATGACAATAAATTTTTGTTTGTTATATAATCAATTTTAAGGTAGTGTGCCGACTGTATCAAATTTTTCTTAATTATAATGAAGAAGTTTTTAATAGCTAATTGGAAGATGAGTTTATTGAAATCGGATGTAGAGTCATATTGCAATCAAATATCATCTATTCCAAGTTTTGATAAAATTCAAGTTGTATTATCTCCATCATTTATACATATGCATATTGTTTATGATGCTATTAAAAAATTTAAAGGAATTTCTCTCTGTGCTCAAGATTGCTCTGCTTTTACTAGTGGATCTCATACCGGTGATATAAGTGTTAATATGCTTAAGGAATATTCATGTGAGTATGTGATAATAGGTCATTCTGAGAAAAGAAAATCATATAACGAAGATGAAGAAATATTATCTGAGAAATTGGAAAGGGCTTGTGAGTGTGGAATTAGGCCAATATATTGTATAGGTGAAGATTTGGATGCAAGGCAAGAGGGTAGGGTGTTGCAAAAATTGCGTCAACAGCTTAGAGATATTGGGTTACAACGTATTACAAACAGCAATGCTATTATTGCATATGAACCTATATGGTCTATAGGAACTGGGCTTACACCCTCACCAGCACAGATAGAAGAGGTTGCTCGGTTTATAAACGACATGCTGCCAAGTCATAAAGTTGTTTATGGGGGGTCTGTAACGCATGAAAATGCAGAAGAAATATCTTCTATTTCTGGAATATCAGGTCTTTTAATAGGTAAAGCTGCTTCTGATATCAATAGCTTCATCAAAATAGTAAAATCTGCATCAGAAGTTTAAATTTTATCTACAGGTATTTTTATATACCTTATGTTGTTTTCCTCTGGAAATCCAAACGTTCCCGCTCTTAAATTTGCTTGTATAGAAGGGAGTAATAATTTCGGTGGCGGTTTTCCTTCATCTCTTTTATTTCTTATTGTAACAAACTCTTCTTTTGAAATACCATCATGAAGTAAAATATTGTTCTCTTTCTGTTCTTTAACTGTGGTGATATAACTTATCTCTCGGCCTTTTGGTGGATAATCATGGCACATAAAAAGCTTTGTTTCATCTGGAAGCGAGAGTATTTTTTTTATAGAGTCATAAAGCTGTTCTGCACTTCCTCCTGGAAAGTCTGTACGAGCAGTGCCGATGTCAGGCATGAAGATTGTATCCCCTACAAATATAGAGTTTTCTATTAAATAGCTGCAGCAAGCAGGGGTGTGCCCTGCTGTGTAAAGCACTTTTACATCAGTGTTACCTAATTTGAATATCTCTCCATCATTGAAAAGATAATCAAATTGAGATCCATCTAATGGTGTATCTTTAGCTGTATTAAATATTGGTATCCACAGTTTAAGCACATCCTTAATTCGTGCCCCTATTCCAATTCTTCCACCTAACTTTTCTTTTAAGTAATGTGATCCTGTTATGTGGTCTGCGTGTATATGAGTGTCTATAATCCATTCTACAGATAAATTGTTATTGTTGATGTAATTAATTACCTCTTCAGCAGAAGTTGTTTTAGTTCGGCCTGAATATTGGTCATAATTTAGTATAGAATCAATAATAGCGCATTTTTTGCTGCTCTCATCAGTGACAACATGTGTGAATGTCGCAGTTTCTAAATCGAAAAAAGTTTTTGTATTGATTGCCATAAAGCCGTTGTTTTTAGAGTTTAATAAGTGGATTGCATCATTACATTAAGAATCTAATTTGCAATATATCGGCACATGATCAGATGGTTTTTCCATCGATCTGAAGTCTTTGTGAATTCCAGATTCAATAAGTATATCTGACCCTTTAGGATTAACTAGAATGTGATCTATTCTCATTCCTTTGTTTTGAGACCATCCGCTTGCCCTGTAATCCCACCAGCTATATTCCTGCTTGTTTGGTTGAAGTGTTCTATAACTATCATACATTCCGTTTGCTAATATGTTTCTGAATCTCTTTCGCTCTTCTATATGAAAGCCTAATTGTCCATTTAGTGCTTCCGGATTATATACATCTATATTTTCAGGTGCCACATTATAATCACCACCGACTATGAACGGTTCGTCGTATTTTTGTAGATTCATAAAGTGAGAATTTAACCTCTCAAAGAATCTTAGCTTATATTGAAAGCGATCCGACTTAACAGATGTTCCATTTGGAACGTAGACTGATGCAACCCTTATAACTTTTCCATTAATTGTTGTAATACATTCTGCATATCTGGACTGAGTATCATCTTCTTCACCTGGTAGATGCTTTATACCATCTTCTATTGGTCCTTTGCTTAGTATGGCAACTCCATTATAGCTTTTTTCTCCATGAATGAATAAATTATAACCCATGTCTTCCATTGCTTCTTTAGGGAATTGATGATCCTGCACTTTGGTTTCTTGGAATAATATTACATCAGGTCTATGTGTTTTTTCTAAAATTGAAATATGTTCTAATCTAATTCTAATTGAGTTTATATTCCAGCTAACTATGTTAATCATGTTTGTATATAATTCTTATTGTACTGTAGAAGAAAATAGCACACATTAAAAATATAATCTATTGTTGATATATTATATTTTAGCCTTTTGAAATAGTTTATAGAAATTATTAGTTGTTTGCTTTGAAAGTTCATCATATCCTTTACCGAGCATATTAGATAAAAATTCTAGGGTGTGTACTAATAAAGCTGGTTCATTAGTTTTTCCTCTGTGAGGTGCTGGTGCCAGATATGGTGCATCTGTCTCTATTAAAATTTTATCTATAGGTATTTGCATAAATGTAGATCTTATATCTTCGGCGTTTTTAAATGTGATGATGCCAGAGGCTGATATATAAAACCCCATATCTATACATTCCATAGCTAACCATTTGCTTGCAGTGAAGCAATGTATAACAGCACTGAACTCTTTTTTAGCCACGTATTTTTTCAATATATTAACCATGTCTTCATCTGCTTCTCTTGTATGTATAATAAGAGGTAAGCCGGTTTCTTGAGATGATTCTATATGTGATATGAATGATTCTATTTGCTCTTTTTTTGTATCGCTTGAATAATAATAATCTAGTCCAGTTTCTCCAATGCTTATCACTTTTTCATGTTGTGTAAGTTTTATAATCTCATCAAGTGATGGAGGATTGCCTTCTATATGCATAGGATGAACACCAACCGAACAAAACACGTTATGATAAGTGTTGGCAATATTAAGTACATCGCTAAATTCACCTAGATGCGTGCATATAGTATGTATAACTTTGACGCCAGCAGCTGATGCGTTTTCAATAATCTTTTTTATATCTCCTATTCCCTTATTGGTAAGATGGCAATGACTGTCGATAATCATAATATAATCGATATAGCTTTATTAAACATTTGCAATTATGATAGTTTTTCTGAATATCGCAATCTTAAATCTTGTTTTTTGATAAAAAATATTCAGAATGGTTTTCAAAGATATTTTTACAAGGGATAGCTGCTTATGCATAGATACACATGGGATGAATATTTTATGACAATGGCATATTTAGTTTCTATGAAAAGTAAAGATCCCAGCACTAGGGTGGGGGCAGTGATTGTTAATGTGGATAATCAGATTATGTCAACTGGATATAATGGATTTCCACGTGGGATAGAGGATTTAGAAGAGAGATATACAAACAAAGAATATAAGTATTTAGCTATAAATCATGCAGAAGAGAATGCTATATTACAGTGTGCTAGGAATGGTATATCATCATTGGATTGCAGGCTATATGTTCCATGGATACCTTGTTCTAGATGCGCGAAATCAATAATACAGTCTGGTATCAACGAAGTGATATATGATGCTAATTTTCCTGGAAATAAGCAAGAAAATCAAAGCGATGAGTGGAGACAAAGCGTAGTTATATCGCAAGAGATTTTAATGGAAGCAAAAGTTAATGTTAGAATTTTTAACGGTAATATTATAGATATTAAAGGGCTTTATTCTGGTAATATTTTTGATTTTATAGGAAAGGATTTCGATTAATTAATAAAAAAAGTATGAACAACATTAGAAGGCTTATGATTTATGATGTTTTCAATTGTCATAATATTTGTTAATGTGTTTTTATGCTATTCATATTTGAGATGAAATGATATTAAATTATGCCTTTTTAAAAGAGCAGGCAATATTATGGTCCATGGTTATATTGGCTCATATACCAATTCCTATGCATAATATAGTCTATATAATACCAGATATAACATTGCTTTATGTGGTTTATATATCGATTCTTTATAATAAATATTCATTCTTGTTACTTGCAATAATTGCAGGAGCTTTTGATGATATAGCCTCTGGTAACATAGTTGGTATTACCTCCTTAGAATTTGCAATAGCTGGGTGCTATTTTTATTATCTGAAACCAACTCCTCAATCATCTTTCGTTTATTTATGGGGTTCTGCGTCGATAGTTATATTCATATGCTATATAGCTAGGAATATAGTGAATTATATATTTATTTATGAGCATATTTTTAATTATCAAGATTTTCTTGTTTATATTGTGACAATGGCTTTTTATCCTTTTGCATACTTTGTTTTTGATAAGATCCTATCAAGGGGTAGAGTTAAGTATGAGGGATGAAGGAAAGAAACAAATAGTTTTTTCAAGAAGGAGCATATTAGTGGCTGGGATAGGAGCCACAATGTTTACCGCTCTTTACTGTAGATTATTTCAATTACAAGTTTTAGAATCAGATAAATATAAAACTATGTCCAGCAAAAACAAGCTTAGGCTTAATGTTAAAGCGGCTCCCAGAGGTAAGATATATGATAAAGATGGTGAGATTTTAGCTGATAGTCAAAGTTATAGCAGACTTGTTGTGGAAGATAGAAATCTAAAAGTAATAAAAGATGTAATATTACGGTTAAATAACGGTATATTACATAACCCTATAACATTAACAGAAAGTGACTTGAGAAAGATAATTAAAAACACCCCTTCTCATTCTGGTGTGAATATAATACCAGATATTCCTTGGGATGATTTAATTAAGTTGGAATTCCATTTATATAAATTTGATAATATTAGAATAGAGCATTCTAACAGAAGATTTTATCTATATAAAGACATGTATGCACATGCTATTGGGTACGTTGGATTGCCGAGTGAAGAAAAGATAAAAAAGAGTGGCGTTGCTAATTATCAAGATTTTATGATTGGAAAAAACGGATTAGAAAAAGAGTATAACGAAGATATTACAGGCGTTCCTGGTACTAAGGAATCGGAAGTAAATGCTACTGGTAAGATCGTGAGAAAGATATCCGATACACCAAGTATAGAAGGTCAGGCTCTTTATACAGGGCTTCATCACGGTCTGCAACAAGAAGTAGCAAAGCAATTCATTGGGAAAAATGGTGGATGTGTTGTTTTAGACATTAAAACTGGTCAGGTTTTATCTATGTATTCATCCCCTGCTTTTGACCCTAATATGTTTGTATCTGGCATTACCTTAGATGAATGGACAGATTTGCTTACCAGTCCAGAAAAACCATTAATAAATAAATCTATCAGTGGATCATTTCCTCCTGGTTCTACATTTAAGCCAGTTACCGCACTTGCTGCACTTATAGCAGGCGTAGATCCTTCTAAAGCTATACACTGCGATGGTGCCCATAAAGTTGGATCCCATACATTCCATTGCTTTAAAAGAACTGGGCATGGAAATGTAGACATGCGTACAGCTATAGCACAGTCTTGTAATGTATATTTTTATAAAGTTGGTCAAATTGCTGGAATAGATAATATAGCTCATGCAGCCGAAGTATTAGGTTTGGGATCTGTTACGGGAATAGATTTACCATTTGAAACATCTGGTTTAATACCAAGCAAGCAATGGAAGAGAAAAAGATTTAAGCAAGAATGGAGAAACGGAGACACAGCAAACACCTCAATAGGTCAAGGCTATGTACTTGTCACACCTATTCAACTTGCAGTTATGATTGCAAGAATAGCATCTGGGTTAAATATTACTCCTTCTATGAAGCTTCGCAATGAAGTATTTGCCCCACTTGATATAGATCCAACATATCTATCTGTGTTGCGTGAAGGGATGTACAGAGGGATTAATGATCATAGTGGGAACAATTATCGTAATAGAATAGAAGATGATAAATTTTTACTTTCTGGCAAAACTGGTACTGCTCAAGTTGCATCTCTTTCTAGGAGTAAGGGGAGATCAAATTTGGATGAGCATGGTCTTTTTATAGGTTTTGCTCCTTATGATGACCCTAAATATGCAATTGCTACAATTGTTGAACATGGGGTTTGGGGTGCCACTAGTGCTCTGCCAGTTTCAAGAAATGTTATGTTGTATTTATCTGGGCTGCAGTGAAAAAATCCATACGTGTATATAATACTGCATTTAAGAGGCTTATAAGACCTTATTCATAAGTTTTAATTTTGCTTCTTTTTTAGCAACTAGTGAACATCCAGCTATTATCAAAACAGCTCCAGTAATTGTTCTTAATTCTATGATTTCATTGAATAGTATGCTTCCTAATATAGCCCCTAAGATTAGCCTTATAAAGTCAAAAGGGGCAATAACGCTTAGGTTTGTTTTTTGGTACGCCCTTATCATAAGAAGTTGCGCTATGTTTTGTAAAATTCCCATTAATAATAAAATTTTTGTTTCCTCATAAGAAGGGATATAGGGATTAGAGAAGAAATAAGCGCTACTTAGCGTAACCGTTAAAAGTGAAACGTAAAATATCATTAGTACAGGAGATAAACTTTTGCTGATTATTTTAATTATTATGCTGGAAATAGACCATATTATGGCTGCTGCAAGAACGTGTAAGGAAGAGTAGTTTATATTTTCCATGTTAGGTTGTAAAATAATCCAAACTCCAGCTATTCCAAGAAATATAGCAATGAATTTCTCTATATTAATTTTGTCTTTTAATATGATAACAGAAAGCAAACATGTTAATATTGGTGTTGAAAATGTTATTGCCACCGCTTCATTTAAAGGTGTGTTCTTTAACCCTTCTGCGAAACAATAAGTTCCACCGAATGCTAGTAGCACTCGCGCAATATTCCCACCAATAAAGTCTCGCAAATCTTTAATGAAATCGAATTTAACAAAAAGTAAAAATGGAGATATAGTTAGGAGGCAGAATACGCCTCTGAAAAACGCTATATTATAAGAAGACATAGTTAGCCCAGCAAGCTTTATAACCGCGTTCAATCCAGAATAAAAAACGCATGATAATATTATAAAATATATTCCAATAGAGGAATCGCTTGCAAAGGACTTTTTCATTAATTTTTAAATTATTTAAACGTTTTCTTTCATGTTGGTTCTTATGGTTCTTTCCCATCTTTCACCATTTTCTAGAAGCTTTTCTTTGTTGTATATTAATTCTTCATGAGTCTCTTTTGAGAATTCAAAATTTGGAGTTTCAACTATTGCATCCACAGGGCAGGCTTCTTGGCAGAGACCACAATATATACATTTAGTCATATCTATATCATATCTAGTTGTGCGCCTGCTACCATCAGGTCTTGCCTCAGCTTCTATTACTATGGCTTGTGCAGGACATATTGCTTCGCACAATTTGCATGCTATGCACCTTTCTTCACCGTTGGAATATCTGCGCAAAGCATGTTCTCCACGGAATCGATTGCTTAGGTATCCTTTTTCAAAAGGGTAGTTTATCGTAATTTTTGGTAAAAACATGTGACGAAGAGTTAAATACATCCCTTGTGCTATATCTATTAAAATCAGAGAGCGGAAAAAGAATCTTAATTTGCTATACATCTTAGAAATTAGCATCAGTGTTTTAATAAAACATAATAAAGCAGAAATTGAAGATTTAGTAAAGAAGATAAATTACTAAACACTAGTTCAATGATTTGGTAATATATTATTGAAAGCTTTGTTTTATTAATGATATTTTAATCAAAAATATATATTGATATGTGGTAGTGATATGAATATAGCTTTTCTAGCTTGGATGAATTTTATTACATATGAAATGGGAGATAATCCAAATTATTCTCCAGATTTGAAGAATGGTTGGTCTATATTACATAAATCTGGAGAGTTAGGGTTTAATACATCTGGTTTTAATGGAGTTTCTTATGTGAATTATAAAGAAATGAAGTTGGTTATATCTTACAGTGGAACCACATGTTTTAACATGGGGTGGGATATTCAAAAGTGGTATAACTGTGCTCAAGATATGTACGCTAATATTCAGATGTATATGGGATTCATACCAAGTCATCAAGAAGATGCTAAGATGCTAACAGATTATTCTATGGAATCTATAGACCAAATAAAGAATTATAATATAATATTGACAGGGCATTCCTTGGGTGCTGTGATAGCAAGTTTAGTTGCAGTTTATCTTTATGATAAATGTGATAAATACAAAGTTGTCTTATTTGACAGCCCAGGATCTGTCCCAGCGGTTTCTAATTATGTCTCAGATAAAAATCTTGATCTGGATGACATTAAAATAAATGTAATGACATACAATGCCCCTGCTAATTTAATAAATACTTTAAACCCACACATTGGAGAAATCCAGATGATTGATAATATGCCTTACAATTCTGGTAACTATATAGATTTTGTCATGTCTACATTATTTTGTCATAGTATAGAAAAAATATATAATACCTTAGATGAGATGTCTCAAAAAGATATATTGGATTCGCTTGCTCAGAGCCAGATTTTAGAGATGTACTGAAAAATAGAGTGCCCAGATAGATCTGTTCGTGATAGATTAATGAAAAGCAATTACTTTTGGTGTTATGTATGCAGGTTATAAAAAGGATATTTGGGGAAGTGTTGTTAATGAAGCCAGAAGTTCATTTTGATGAGCGGGGATATTTTTTTGAGTCCTTTAGAGATGATGTGTTGTTTAATAACACTGGTGTTCATTATAAATTCCCACAGGATAATGTTTCTAGATCGAAATTCGGCGTTATAAGAGGGTTGCATTATCAACTTCATAACCCTAATGGTAAAATAGTTAGAGTTAGTAAGGGTAAAATAATTGACGTAGTTGTTGATATAAGACCGTCTTCAAAAACTTTTGGCATGTGGGATTCCTATGAAATTAGTGAAGATAATTTTATGCAATTATGGATTCCACCAGGTTTTGCCCATGGATTTATTACAAAAACAGAAGTTGCTGATGTTATATACAGAACAACTGAGTATCATGCTCCAGAAAATCAAAGGGTTATAAAATGGAACGATCCGGATATAAATATAAATTGGCCTATAGATATATCTCCTATAATTTCTCAGAGAGATTCAGAAGCCCCTTTTTTGAAAAATACACAACTTCCTTAAAAAACACTAGCATGATTTTTGATATAATGTTACAATACCTGTGTTTACAGAAAACAGGAGGTTGAATTATGTCTTATAGTTACATGCCTGCAATAACTTCGGAAGCAGGGCTTTCCAAATACCTTCAAGAAATACAAAAATTCCCTATACTTACAGAGCAAGAAGAAAAAAACCTTTTCTACAGGCTTATATCATTGCAAGACTTTTCTGCTGCGCAAATGTTAGTCACTAGCCATTTAAGGCTTGTTGCTAAAATAGCTATGAAGTACAGGGGGTATGGTCTTCCAATGACTGATATAATAGCAGAGGGTAATCTTGGCTTGATGCATGCCATAAGAAAATTTGCTCCAGAGATGGGACATAGAATTTCAACTTATGCTATGTGGTGGATAAAGGCCTATATTCAAGATTATATACTGAAATCTTGGTCATTAGTCAAAATAGGAACTTCAGCTGGCCAAAAAAGGTTGTTTTTTAACCTTAGAAAAATAAAAAATAAAATCCTCACTTTGCATGGAAAAGAAGATATAACGGAAAATCTTACTGAAATAGCAAAACAGCTTAACGTTCCAATTCAAGATGTTATAGATATGGATGCTAGGCTTATTGGGGATGAGACTATACTCAATAACACAAATAACGATGGTGTTGAGATGATAGAAAGTATTACTGATTCATCAGATAGCCCAGAAGTATTAGCTATAGAAAGTAATGATTATCAATATAAGAAAAAGAAAATGAATGAGGCACTTGCATCGCTTTCTGAGCGTGAAAGAGAGATAATAGCATCAAGAATGCTTAGAGAGCCTGCTTTGACTTTAGATGAGCTAAGTCAGACTTTTGGTATTTCTCGTGAGCGTGTCAGGCAAATTGAGTCGAAGGCTATGGAGAAGTTGCAGAGGTATTGCATTGCATAGTTCTACTGTTAATCAAGCAGAAGTTAAGAAATTTTCTGACCTTTCATCACGTTGGTGGGATGTTTCTGCATCTTCGCCTTTTTTTTATCTTCATTTAATGAATCCATTAAGGGTTAAGTTTGTTTTAGATAGTGTAGAGATAAAGAAAAAAGATCTTCTGGATATAGGGTGTGGTGGAGGAATCGCATCTGAATCTTTTGCACGTATTGGGGCATTAGTTACTGGAATAGATGCTAGTAAGGAAAATATAGATGCAGCAAAATTTCATGCCTCTGATGTAGGATTGGATATAAATTATAAAAATATATCTTTGCAAGAAGTCGGGCAACAATTTGATATTATAACATGTTTTGAAGTGATCGAGCATGTGGAAAATGTAGAACAATTCCTGCAAGAAGTTATATCTCTCTTAAAGCCTAATGGAATGATTTTTATATCCACCATAAATAGAACTAAAAAATCTTATTTAGCTGCTATTATAGCTGCTGAATACATTATGAAATATGTACCAGTTGGAACTCATGATTGGAATAAATTTATTAAGCCTTCAGAATTACATGACATTGTTCTTAAGTCTGCTAAATCTGATATTGCTCTGAAATCTCTTGCAGGGATGAAATTCAATCCAATATCCAAGTGTTGGGTGATGACGGATTCTTTAGATGTAAATTACATCGCATGCTTTTCCTTTTGTTGATTTAAGGAAAATATATTTTTAAAAAATATTATAAAGAAGATGCCTAGCTTTTTACCTGGGCTAGGCTATAAAAGAAAACAACATAAAATTACTCCGATATGTTATGACATAGCTATTCTTGTTATTTAGGAGGCAAGCTAGGAGTTTTTTGTTGAGCTAAAGCTCTGGATTTACTAGGCTCGATAAATTTATCTTTTCCACTAAATCCTAGCTTTGCAAGATTTTCTGCTATTTTATTAAAGATAGATAAATCTCCAGACCTTTCAAGGCGAGCAAGTATTTCGTTTGTAGTGAGGTGTCCTGATTCTTGAGGTATTCGCTTGCTAACTGGTTTTAATAGGTCGTCAGGTTTCTGTTCAGCTGGTTTATGGTCAATATATTTATCAACTGCATACTTAGTTAAAGTTGCGCCTCCTACTACTGAAGCTACAACAATAGGAACTACACCTGTTGATAATACTGATGCAAAGCCTAGTGTAGCAACTCCTGCAATTTTTAATCCAAGTACGACCACAGAGCTTACTTCAAATGTTTTGCCGAATAGCTCTATAGTATTTACAGCATTATCAAATATACCTTTATTTGAATCGCCCATCTTTAATCCATTGTTTTTTATATAGATTTAATTCTAAACGATATTTATCAAGTATCGCAACTTAAATCTTTTATTGCATTTGAAGATGAATAGTGATAGCGTTTTCTGCTGATATTTTAATAAGCGTAATAACTATGTTAGATAAATTCCTAATAACACAGGATGGGTATAAAAGATTAGAGCAAGAATTGCATCATTTAAAATCTGTCGAGCGCCCATCTGTTATAACAGCAATAGCTGAAGCAAGGGCACACGGTGACTTGTCGGAAAATGCTGAATACTCATCCGCTAAGGAAAAGCAGGGCTTCATAGAAGCAAAGATAGCAGATTTAGATGCAAAAATTGCAAGAGCTGAAATAATAAATACAGAAAATATTAAATCTGATTCTGTATTGTTTGGTGCCAAAGTTGTTCTTATAGATCAAGATACTGATAAACAATATTCATATCAGTTGGTTAGTGATTATGAGGCTGATCTTTCATCTGGGCTTATTTCAATTGCATCACCATTGGGTAAGGCATTGCTAGGCAAAAAGACTTCTAGTGAAGTAGAGGTCGAGACGCCTAAGGGGACTAAATATTACGAAATACTAAACATATCATATTCTTAATATGTCTGAAGAAAAGCAAACTTTTTACATCACATCACCTATATATTATGTGAATGACATCCCACATATAGGGCATGCTTATACAACAATGTCATGTGATTTTATTGCTAGATTTAAGAGGTTGGATGGTTTTGATGTATGCTTCTTAACTGGAACAGATGAGCATGGCCAAAAGATTGAAAGATCATCAGAACTTGCTGGAGTTTCTCCTTTTGATTTTGTTAATTCTGTATCTCTTAAATTCAAAGATCTTGCATCGCAGATGAATTTTTCAAATGACATATTTTTGCGTACATCCGACTCTTCACATAAAGCTTATGTTAAGCAAATATGGAAAACTTTGGTGGCAAATGGGTGGATATACGAAGGGAAATATTGTGGTTGGTATTCAGTTCGTGATGAAGCATTTTATAACGAAGATGAATTGATTGATGGCAAGGCACCAACAGGAGCAGTTGTAGAGTGGGTTGAAGAAAAGAGCTATTTTTTCAAACTATCTGCTTTTTCGGATAAGCTTCTGAAGTTTTATGAAGATAATCCAAAATTTATACTGCCAGAGACGAGAAGAAATGAGGTTATATCATTTGTGAGATCTGGGCTTCATGATCTTTCTATATCCAGGACTTCGTTTAAATGGGGCATAGAAGTGCCAGATGACTGTGAGCATGTGATGTATGTTTGGCTTGATGCATTGTTTAATTATCTTTCTGGCATTGGGGGAGATAAATCAAAATATTGGCCTGCAGACTTGCATATAGTAGGAAAAGATATACTTAGGTTTCATGCTGTATACTGGCCAGCTTTCCTTATGGCCGCAGGTATAGAAACCCCAAAGAGAGTTTTTGCACATGGTTGGTGGACAAATAACGGCGAAAAAATATCTAAATCTCTAGGAAATACTATAGATCCACTGAATCTTATAAATAAATTTGGCTTGGATTATGTTAGATATTTTCTAATAAGGGAGATACCATTTGGAAATGATGGGAATTATTCTGAATCTATATTTATAAACAGAATCAATTCTGAGTTAGTAAATAATATAGGTAATCTTTCGCAAAGGGTTCTGGCATTTATACAAAGATATTGTGAAGGAAAAGTTCCTAGCTTTAGTGGAGTGTACACACCTGAAGATAAAGCTCTTTTGGATTTGTCACATTCTTCTATCAAGATTATGAAGGAGCTTGTTGATAAGCAAGATCTTAATAAGGCAGTTGGTGTTATCGTAGATTTAGGTTCAGCGGCAAATGAATATATAGATAAAAATGCCCCGTGGCATCTTCGTTCAGTCGATGTGACTAGGATGAATGACGTGCTTTTTACATTGCTGGAAACAATTAGAGTGATTGCTATACTTTTGCAACCGGTTATACCGGATTCAGCAGAAAAATTGTTATCAAACTTAGGAAGGGGCAAGTTGAACTTCTCTGACATAGCAAATTCAAATGAGATGTTAATATCTGGATCGTTACTAACAGAACCAAAGTTAGTATTCCCTAGATTAAACTCTTCCAATTAATTCTTTGGACAGTTTTTTCTATGAATATGGTAAAAACTCTTGCAGATATAAGAAATTAATGTTAAATATCTGTCCAAGATAAATTTTGTAGTTGGTTTTTATTATGTCTAGAAAATGCGATATCAATCCTAGCAAAGCTGTTTTATATGGTAACCAAGTTTCTCACTCGAACAGAAAGACAAGCAAACGCTTTTTGCCAAACCTACAGGTTGTATCTTTGTATAGTGACGCATTAAAAGCATCATTCAATATGCGTATAAGTCTTCATACACTGCGTTCTATAGAACATAACTACGGTCTTGATGGATATTTGTTAAAAACTTCTAACACCAAGCTATCTGCAGAAGCACTAAAAATTAAGAAGAAAATATCTGCTGCTGTAGCTTCACAACAACCAGAAGCTTAGTAGTAAATCTCTGGGATCTTTTTAGATCCAATATAAATTCGTATTTTAGGTGGCCATGCGTGTTTTACGTTTTATATTAAGGTCTATATCATCTTATCAATATTACTTTATAGCAATGCTTTTATGCATGATTGGTGTTGCAGCCTACACCAATTTTCAGGGCTATTTCATAAAGCTGATGATTGATGCAGTTGCAGAACACAGCTATAACACCTTAATTGAAACAGCAATATGGTATGGTGTACTACAATTTTCTATCATACTTGTATGGACAGCATACGATTATATGGTTTTAAAAACCAATTCTTTGAGATGTAAAATATCAAATCTAATGCTAGATAAGATAAAGAAATATGACATTACATTTTTTCAGAATAACTTTGGTGGTAATTTATCCTCAAAAATCAAGGATGCTTCTACATTAATCCCTTCTGTGGTGTATCTTATCATAGATAATTATTTTCAGTTGTTATTAGTAGTTATAATTTCATTCTTTTTACTATGGACAATACACTGGGGCTTCGCATTAGGTTTAGTTATATGGGTTATAACATTTGTATATATGTTCATCAATCAGATGAAATTTCTTAATGTGGTAAGTTCAGTTACAGCTGAGGCAGATGCTAATATATGGGGTAAAATAGTTGATTATATAGGCAATATAATGGCTGTTAAATATTATGCTTCTAATGCTTATGAAAGACGAGTTTTGCAACAGGCGCAAAAAGAATACGTCTCAAAAGCTGATGAGCGTGGATATTACATGCTTAAATCATACTTTAATATAGGGTTAGTATTTTGGTGTTATATAGCAATTTGCCTTTGCTTTTTGATATATCTTTATCTTAATAATGGAATAACGCCTGGTGATTTTGCATTTGTCTTCTCAATTAATTACAATATAGTGGATCAGCTTTTTTACGCCACTCATACATTAAGAGATTTCGTTACTAATTGGGGGGCGATTGATAAGGCTTTAAGCATATTGGATAACATACCAAAAGTTCAAGATAATGAAGAAGCTTTGGATTTAAATGTAACAAGCGGAGAGATAGAATTTAAAAACGTTACATTTTATTATAAAGATGATGAGCCTTTTTTTGAAAACAAATCATTGCGTATACATGCAAATGAAAAGGTGGGATTAGTTGGTTATTCTGGAAGCGGAAAGTCCACATTCGTGAATCTTATATTAAGGCTTTATGATGTAACTAGTGGAAGCATCACAATAGATGGGCAAAATATTAAGGATGTAACTCAAGACTCTCTTCGTTCTTCTATTGGAATGATACCACAAGAAGCATCTCTGTTTAATAGATCAATGATGGATAATATTCGATATAGCAGAATAGAAAGCACTGATAATGATGTTGTAGAGGCAGCCAAAAAAGCTTATGCACATAACTTTATTATTTCTCTTCCTGAAGGGTATAATACCATAGTAGGAGAGAAGGGCAGCAAATTATCAGGTGGTCAGAGACAAAGAATAGCTATTGCAAGAACTATATTAAAAAATGCTCCTATATTGATTTTAGATGAAGCCACATCTCAACTTGATTCTGTTACCGAGGCAGAAATACAAGAATCATTGATTAATTTGATGAAAGGAAAAACTACAATAGTGGTTGCCCATAGACTTTCTACACTTTTGCACATGGATAGAATATTGGTTTTTGATAAGGGTAAGATTATAGAGGATGGTAAACACAAGGATCTTATAGCGAAGGGTGGCTTGTATAAAACTCTTTGGGATGCCCAAGTTGGTGGATTTTTAGGTGATGAGAGAAAGTAATTACATCTTGTAATTATAAAGAGTTAGAAATCAAAGGTTGAAGTGAAATATCTAGTTCAATCACTTTAATAGCATTTTTCACAGTTTAAATTTACAAACTATGTCTAAGATCATATAAAAGACTCATGATTTATACTATGTATAGTAGCTTGTGCCGAGGTATGTGCAAAAAGCATATACCTCCAAACCTCTGTCCTCAAAAGCACTGCTCTTGGATCACTATAATTTTTGTCGTACAGAATCTCCAAAATCTCATTGGAGGGCGTCAGATTAAGTGTGTAAGTTGATTTTTCATACCTTACACCTCTCTGGAAAAAGTATGAAGAATTGGTTCAATGCTAAAGGCCAATCCCTAATAGGTATTGTCCACTTTTTCTTAGCAT